>Ga0315279_10000072_pt1 | contig 210053 bp, 208 predicted proteins | sample YL17G06_20_MG_FD_203694 | JGI IMG/M metagenome (GOLD analysis project Ga0315279, IMG submission 203694) | Sediment microbial communities from Yellowstone Lake, YNP, Wyoming, USA - YL17G06_20 | ecosystem: Environmental > Aquatic > Freshwater > Lake > Sediment | place: USA: Wyoming | collected...
CAGACTCTTCGTTCATTCCCCAGAACTCGGGGTTGAGGTTCAGTATTGAAGGATCTTGAGTTGCTGTAGGGTCGTGGTGGTCTAGTATGACCACGAGCTTTCTGCCCTGATTGGCCTTTGATATCTCATCCACGTGAGGACTGCCCAAGTCGATGTATATGATCGCGCCCACCTCCCTTGAATGGATTTTGTCGAGGACTCCGGGAAACAGTTTCTCCAGACAGACTTTCTCTATCTTCCATCCCTGTCTTTCCAGGGCGAGTCTCACAACAGCCGCGGCGCACACTCCGTCCGCATCACCATGATGAACCAGCAACGCAGCCTTCTTGGGCATACCCATCAGCAAATCTCGAGTGCTTGTGACGTAGCTCAGAAACCCGCTCTCATTCCTATCTGGATCAGCTTTCAGGCCCGATCACCTCAAGGACTCTATTGCAGGCCGGTAGAATCTGTTCTTTGACGTAGTACTCCTTGTCGACCTGTTCAACGAAAGTGAACCTGTAAGGAGAAACTCTAGATCCGGTTGTCTTCACCGTCTTGGTTACCAGATATCCTACCCTATCGCCAGGCTTGACGATCCAACCCCTTTCTTCCAGCATTCTGGCTGCCTCAACGTGAGGGGCACGCACTGTGTACTCCGAGAGCGGCTTGGTAATGGTCTTCCATAAGATAAAGTCCTCAAGTGGAACTCTTCCGGAACGAACGTTCGACACAATCTCATCGAGTGCGGCCTGAGCAGCCTTCTTCCCCTTGTCAGACAGAAGCACACCCAAGATCTCCCTCTGTGCTTGTCTTGCCACTGCGCTCCAATCGCTCCTCACGGCCTCAAGGCCAAATATCTCGATCGTGCCCTCCTCAGTGATGCCAGCGTACCTCTTCTTTGCCTCAGTGAATATCACCATAGAGTAGATTCTCTCCACCCGAACGTCGAAAGCCAGCTCTCTCTTTATTCTCTGCAGCAGCTCCTTCGTCCGCTTCTCATCGTGAGATACGAAGAGACTGTCCGTGTCACCGTATATGACAAGCAACTCCATCCCTTTGGCGATTTCAGACGCCCTCGTTATCAGCGATCTACCCCAAGCCGTCGTGGATTCCGCCACCTCTTTGGAGTACCATCTGGCGCCGAGCCATCCTGTGTACCCGTATGTGGCGTTCGAGATGACCTTCAGGGCCTTCTCTCTGGCCTGAAGAATCCTGATCTCCGGCTCGGAGTGCACTTGGCCAGCTAGCTTCTCAACCTCTTTTCTCTCTGCCATGAGATCGAGAAGCGCCGATGGCAGGAATCCCTGAGGCTTTTTCACAAACTTGTGACCACCTTCAGGAGACACACTGACATCATCGATGAAACTGGAGCCGCCCCGGACTAGGGTTTCAGGCGAGATGTTGTAGGCTATCATGATGTTCGGGTACATGGACCGGAAATCTACGACTGCCACCTGTCTGTGGATCCCAGGTGTGGGGTTCATCACAAGCCCGCCGGCATACGACAGGTAAGACCTCTCTTCTCTAGGAGGGATTAGCTCCCCCCTCATCTTCGCCCTAGACATCAGATAGGTGTCTACCCTGAAGCCGACTGCGGCAGTAAGCACGTGGTCTCCGGGCAACCTAGTCAGGGATGACAGCTGTAGGATGAAGTCCATGGCTTTCGAGCACACGTCATACAGGGCGTGAGCGCGCTGTTCTGCTGCCTTCGTTGTCTCTCCCTTCCGCTGAGCATCTGCCCACGAGCCAGAAATGCTGAACTCATCCAGAGAGAGGAACCCTTTCTCTGGTGATGCACCGAAGTAGGTGGCCAGCGCCTCCAGTGTGTCAGATTCAATCTCGGGTATGTCGTGCATCAAGTCGCTTAGATCCACGTCAAGCCTCCCTGTGACTGAGAAGTGTCCAAAGATGCTCGGGTGAGGCGTGGTCATTGCCCTGCTGATGTTTAGAGTCAAGCCATGAAGAGTGGCTCGACTTGTCAAGTACGACCAGTCTCTTGAGTTACAGCGGAATCCCACGACTATGTCAGGATCTTCCCTCCTGATCGCACTTGTGAAGGCAGCCAATACGTCAGAATCATTTTCTCCCTCAGCTGTGAAAGACTGAACTCCTTTCTCCGTCTTGATCGAGATCGCCAGGATCGGGTCGCGCTTTGGGTCTGGAGTTCCCTTCGACGCTGCACATACAAGGTAGAACGCCAGCACCCTAAGTTGAGGATATGTGATGTCATTCTGGCGCCTTGGCCTCCCGTGTAGATAGTAGATTCGGGACACTGCATACCCGTGACTGCCTACAGCCTCCGAAACCTCAGCCTCATGCCAAGAGCAAGGAGCCACTTCATTCCCCAAGAGATAGAGTTGAGACGGTCTTATGTCCCGCTCATACGCAGAATCTAAACCCTTCAACCTGAGAGCTCTGGCGGCCAATCTCTGGGCCTTCGAGGTATCGGAATATCTGACCCTTATCGCAGGGCATTCTCTTCCCAGCAGCTTCTTGGTTTCCATGGAGAACTCTGCGACCAGATCAATCTCGGTCGAGATGTCCGCCAGTTGTTTCAGGATCGACTCGGTCTTAGCTCGGTCGGTCAGAAGCAGGTAGAATGAAGGTCTGAAGTCCTTGTCCAGGAGGAGGATTCGGCGTCCGTCTTCACCTACCCCCCACAGGAAGATGGACCGCTGGCCATCGAACTCCCCGTCATTCAGATCGATGAGCCAGAACCGAATGTTCTTGACCAAGCTGAAGACACTGAGCCCCGGTCTCTTAAAAGGTTAGAGTAGGTTCTTCAGTCAGAGTTCGAGTTCAAAGTGGGCCTTGCACTTCCTGCACGAGATTATGTGTTTGGTGACCCCATCGGGACACTCTTCCGTCTTCTGTACCGCGGGTTCGTGATTTCCTCCGGCCGAGCAGGGTTCAGATGATATTTCCTTCAACTTCCTCTCGACAGCGGATAGCAAGTTCAATACCTCAGAATTCTACCTTCACCCATTTTCCGCTTTTCATTGATGCGTAGCCTGAGTCGAGGATGGAATTGACGATGTAGCCATCCCTTAATGTCTCACTGGGCTGTTCACCCCTCTTGAAACAGTCAATGAAGTGCTGCAACTCCCCCAAGTATCCGTAGGTTTGGTGCTCCCTCCACGTTGGGAACATCCAGCCTTTCTTCGCCTCTGCCTTCTCGACCACGTATCCGATTCTCTCCTCTGGTGCCACTGTGAAGACCTTGATCCCGGTTTCACGAGTGATGTCGATGAGGATAGTCCCATCCGAACCATATACCTCGTACCTGATGTCAAGGCCTCCGTGCGCAGTCCAACTGTTCTCGGATTGCCCTATCTCTCCTCCGCCGTACCTTACAATGATCAAGCTACTGTCCTCAGCGCTGGTCTGATGAAGTAGCGTCGCACCCCAGCAGAACGTCTCGACTGGGTCCTTGTTCACTATCTTTCTGGCAACCTCGACGCTGTGGCAACCCATATCCATTAGAGCGCCACCGCCAGCAAGGGCTGGGTCCCAGAACCATGCGGAGTGTGGACCTATGTGAGCCTCCCTGCTTCTCACCCATAGTATTCTTCCCACGGCCCCCTTCTGGATCATGCCCATAGATCTCTCCATCTGCGGAGAGAACAGCTGATCCTCAGCATACGCATGAAGGACATCGTGCTTCTCGACAGAGTCGAGCATGTCCTTGGCCTCTCTTCCGCTCCTGGCCAGAGGTTTCTCGACTATCACCTGCTTGCCGTTTTCGGCAGCTGCGACGACGGCGTCCTTGTGAAGGAAGTTCGGCAACACCACATCAACTGCATCAACATCCGGATCGCTGGCCACCTTGTAGATCGCTTGCTCTCCATAGAACACTTTCGGTATGTTCCATCTCTTCGCGAACCTTTCGGCATGTGATTGGGTCTTCGAGCCGACAGCCACCACATCTGCATCGCAAATCTCCTTGAGCGCCATCATATGGAACGTTGCTGCGAAGCCAGACCCGAGCAAACCGAGTCTCAGCTTGGCCATTGCTATCTTTGACCTGAAAACTCCGAGGAGATTTAACTCTTGGTTGGAGCGGCGTAAGCAAGAAGATAAGATGAAATAAAAAAAACATCCTACGAACCCATCATGAAGACGGGTGACTTCAGAAGAATAGTCAACTTCAATGGCGTGGGGTCGCCTATGCTGGGGTTAATTGTGCTAGCGGCCGCGTCAAGGAAGAGACTACTTCTTCTTTTTCTTTGCCTTCTTCTTCGGCATTTGGTGTATGAGGTTAACTGAATGCTCTTAAATCTATCGGGTCGTGACACTTAGTCAGCTGATATCGAAAATCAATGAGCCATCATGAACCGCACTGACTCCGAGATCAGTGCGTTGGACTCTGTAGAGCAGGAGATGAACCAACCCATCCTCTCATCGGAGCACTCTTGCTCAGTCAACCTCCTGTGACGGGGCTCATGGCATCGACTGTGCTAGGATTCCCCTAGGAACTCAGACCCGATGTAACAGTGAGGTCGACCTCAGCACTCAACCCTTGATAGAAGGGAGTCCCTCGTGTTTTCCACGCTCTTGCGAAAGCCTTCGTATTCCAAGCCAATGATCTTTCCTCTCTCCACGAGTTGTCTGCCATCCACAAAGACATCTCTGACATCGCTAGACTTCGCTGAGTAGACTAAGTGATCGTACTCGTCGTAGAGGGGGATGGAGTGCAACCCCCCAGCGTCTAAGATCACAACGTCAGCTCTGTACCCCCTCTCCAAGGCTCCTATCTCTTCGCCCCAGCCAATCGCTCTCGCACTGCCCATCGTAGCCAAGTAGAACGCCTCCTGTGATCCAACGGCACTAGGGTCACCCATCGTTTGTTTCTCGATCAGTGAGAGAACCTTCGCTGATTCGAACATGTCCAAGCTGTTGTTGGACGCAGGACCATCTGTGCCGAGACCGACTCTCAGACCTGCGGCTCTGAACTTGGCGTATGGTGCAACACCCATTGCCAGTTTCAGATTGGAGACCGGGCTAAGAGCAACTGCTACTCCCTTTGCTCCAAGGATCTCCACCTCGTCATCGCTCAAATGGATCACATGAGCTGCAACCATCAGGTCAGAAAGAACCCCGAGACCGTCCAAGTACTTGACGATCCCTCCTGAGGCGTCCACGTTGAAGTTCTCCTCCACCTGTTTGACCTCATCTGCCGCCTCGGCGACGTGGGTGTGCACTATGACCCTACCCTTGTCGCCTAATTCTCCGTTGAGCTTTCTCGCCAACTGAACGGCTTCAACGTATGTGTCTGGGCCAGTCGAATACGGAGCGTGGGGGTTGACGCTGATCCTTATCCTCCCTCCATCGGCACCGTGCCATCTTCTGGCCATCCTTTCGGTGAGCTTGAGCCCCGTCTCCCTCGTTCTCTCGAAGAAGCCGTGGCCTACCACTGCCCTTATGCCGGTCTTGACAAACGCGTGTACTTCACTCGCCTCATCCGAGTAGAAGTATTGTGAGTTGAGGGTTGTCGTTCCAGAAAGAAGCGCTTCATAAGCACCCAACTGGGCTCCAAGCTCAATGTCTTGGGGAGTGAGCTTGGCTTCTACTTTCCATATGCTGTTCAGCCAGTCCATGAGAGACATGCCCTCGGCGTAGCCTCTCATCAGAGTCATAGCGCAATGCGTGTGCGAGTTGACTAGACCAGGGATCACCAGACAACCTCTCGAATCCAACCTTTCCAGTTGGCTGAAATTCCGTCTGATATCCTCCGCCCGGCCCACGCCTTCAATCCTGTTTCCCTCAATCGCAATGGCCCCGTTTCTCACTGGCCCACGCGGGGTCAGAACGGTTCCGCCCTCGATCAAGACTCCCATGTTCGTGACTCCTCGCGGATCCGCTCGACTGCGGACTTGATTATGTCCCTGGCTATCGGGCCTGACTCCTTCATCACGTCCAGCACCTCCCCGTGTGATACCTTGGTGGCGATACCAGCCCCCCAGTTAGTCACTATACACAAAGTCGCGTATTCTACGCCGATTTCCCTCGCGAGGAAGACCTCGGGGGCTCCAGTCATGCCCACGATATCACCACCTAGGATTGAGAACATCCGTATCTCGGCTGCGGTTTCGAACCTTGGACCTTCCGTGCAGACATAGACGCCTTTTCTCTGGATCTTGACTTGCAGCCGCTTTGCAGCGTCGCACAGTGCACCTCGCACATTGGTCGAGTATGGGTTGGTGACATCGGTGAAGACCACTTCACCGTTGCCCTCGTAGAAGGTCTGTGGCCGCCCCCTTGTGAAGTCGAGTATCTGATCGGGTACAACGAACCCCCCGGGCTTCATCTTCCTATTCACTGAGCCAACGGCGTTCGTGGCGATCACGATCGAGGCACCGGCATCCTTGATCGACCGCATGATGGCCCTGTAGTTCACCTTGTGAGGAGGCACAGAGTACTCAGGTCCATGTCTCGGCACAACCAACACATCTCTTCCTGATACATCGCATACCCCCATGAACGTCTCGCCGTACTGTGTTGATGCTCTGTGGGAATCCCGCACGTCAAACAGCTTCGACATCCCAGTGCCCACGATTAGCGCCACAACCGGATCCGTCGTCATTTCCGCACTAAGGGCTTCGATTCTTCCGTAAAAAGTGTTTTCATCTGGCAGGGTGACCCGCTCTTGTGCACAGGCCAAAGCGTTCTGAGCTGAAGTAAGGCCTCCCGTGACATCCTTATTCCCTCACAGTCGACGTGTGGGAGGATCATGGACCGAGAAGAGGCCAAGGCACGAAGTCTAGCAATGCTCAGACGAGCTGGCATCCTATTGAGGCCGGATGAAGCCGCCAACCTTGAGATAGCGGATCTTGGGCTCGGAGACCTCGAGCACGTCGGTCTGCAGATAGTGGTCTACGTGAACACTGAACGCTGTTGTGCCAAAGAACTGGTCTTGCTGCCTCGCCAGATCTGCCCAGAGCACAGACACCCGCCGATCCGAGACTACCCTGGCAAGGAAGAGACCTTCCGCTGTCGCTACGGAAGGATTTACCTCTACGTTCCCGGGCCGAAGACGACAAACCCCCATGCTGTGATCCCTGAATCCAAGAAAAGCAATTTCACGGTTTGGCACGAAGTTGAGTTGAACCCGGGCGACCAATGCACGCTGCGGCCTGATACCCCTCACTGGTTCCAAGCCGGGCCAGAAGGCGCCATCGTGTCAGAGTTCTCCACCAAGAGCATCGATGAGGCCGACGTATTCACTGATCCGGAAATCAAGAGATAGTTGGCCGAGATAGGGAAAGTATCTAGCATCGCGAGTGTGACTGGGGGGTCCCAGCTATGGGTTCAGTGAGCACCCGAGACACGTGTTACGGGAGGTCGATGTTCGGATCCGGAGCCAAGCCCTTCCCTGTAGAGCGATCGAGCAAGAGCCTTTGTTCCACTGATGCAACGCGTTTCCTCACGGACACGACGGCATCAGGGCTCACACTGATCGAATCGATACCTGCACCCACCAAGAAGTCGTTGAATTCCGGATAGACACTCGGTGATTGACCACATATGCTCACGGTCTTGCCGTCTCTGTGCGCTATCTTGATCAAGTAGGCAATCGCCCTCTTGACTGCCAAGTCTCTTTCGTCGAAGATGTGAGCGACAGTCTCGTTGTCCCTGTCCGCACCCAGAATCAGCATCGTGAGATCGTTGGATCCGATGGAATAACCGTCTACGTATTGATTGAACTTGTCTGCGATGAATATGTTGCTCGGTATTTCCGCCATGACCCAGAGCTTGAAGTCCTGCCCCCTTTCGAGGCCCTCCTCTCTCATGATCTCGGTGACTTTCTTGATCTCAGTGATGGTCCTGCAGAACGGCACCATAACCCATAGGTTCCTCAGGCTGTATTCCTGCCTGACCTTCTTCACTGCCGCGAGCTCGAGCTTGAACGCCGGGAGGTACTTAGGGTCATAGTATCTTGAAGCCCCTCTCCATCCCAGAAGCGAACTCGGTTCAACCGGCTCATACTTGTCTCCTCCCTTGAGATCCTTGTACTCGTTGCTCTTGAAGTCGGTCAGCCTGAGTACCACGGGCCTTGGGTAGAATGCCCTGCAAATTTTGGCGATCCCGTCCGCCAGCTTATCTATCACTTTCTGAGATTGCCCGGTTTCGAGGAGGTACAGAGGATGCTCTCCGATATCCGCTGCCCAGATGAACTCCTCCCTCATGAGCCCAACGCCATCCGCGGGAAGCGCTGCCGTTTTCTCGGCGAGTTCTGGCTCACCGAGGTTGACGTAGATCTTGGTGCCTGTGACTGGATAGGATTCAGCAGCGACCGTCACCGGACCAGCGGCACCCCTCTTCACGACCGCCTCCTCTATGGCTCCCTTGTACACGACACCTAGCTTCGAATCAACTGTTATGACCTCGCCGTTCGGGATCGAGTCGGTCGCGGACTTCCCCCTGCTGGCGGTCCCTACTATGCAAGGTATGGCGAGCTCCCTGCTGACTATCGCAGCGTGAGAGGTCATACCACCACTGTTCGTCACGATAGCTGCAGCCTTCCTCATGGCGGGCACCCACTCGGGGGCTGTCATCTCCGTGATCAGCACCTCGCCACTCTGGAATTCGGCCAACTTCTCGACATCTATGATTATGTGCGCCTTGCCGACCGCCAATCCTGGAGAAGCCGGTAGACCCTGAACCAAGACCGTCCTGTCCGACGCAGTCACAGTCACTCTCTGCTCTGGTTTCTCCACGGCCTTCATCGACCAGACTGTTTCCGGTCTGGCTTGGAGGATGTAGGTCTTGTCATCTCTCTCGTCGAGAGCCCACTCAATGTCCATCGGTTTCCTGTAGTGTTCCTCTATGGCGATGCAGTATCTAGCCAACTCCTTTATCTGGTTGTCACTGGCCACTGGAGACTTCTGGATCTCAGTGGACACCTGTTCCTCGACTGTGCCACCTTTCTTGGATCGAACCAGCATTATCTTCTTCACTGTGATTTCTTTCTTCACAATAGCCAAGTCTGATTTTCGCACGACGAACTCGTCCGGAGTTACCTTGCCTTGAACGACGTATTCACCCAGACCCCAACTCCCTTCGATGAGAACGACAGACCTGTCACCCGTGGAAACGTCCAAAGTGAAGGCAACACCAGCGGCCTTTGAGTACACCATCAGCTGGATGGCAGCTGAGAGTGCCACGGCCATGTGGTCAAAGCCCTTCTGGACCCTGTAGAAGATCGCCCTGTCCGTGAAGAGGCTCGCATAACACATCTTGACGCTCTCCACGACTTCGTCAACCCCGCTGATATTGAGGTAGGTTTCCTGTTGACCAGCGAAGCTCGCATCAGGTAAGTCCTCGGCCGTGGCCGATGACCTAATCGCAACTGATGGGTTCTGCCCAACACCTTTCCTAAGCTCAAGCTGATGGTAGGCTGCAGCTATCGCACCTCTGATCTCATCCGGAATCTTCGCTTGGACGAACATCTCGCGGATGTCATGCCCGACCTTGCTCAGCGTCTGTGTGTCATTGGGGTCCTTGAGAATCGAAAGGGTCTTCTCTACTCTGGCCTTCAGGTTGTTCCTGTCAACGAATAGTCGGAACGCCTTGGCTGTGGTGGCAAACCCGTTGGGTACTGGAGCCTTCGTTCTCCTCGTCATCTCCCCCAAACTCGCGGACTTTCCACCCACAAGCGGGACGTCCTCCATTCCTATCTGATCGAACCAAAGTATCAGGGCATCTTCCTTTTTCTCTGACATAGACTGACGACTACGCGGCTTTTCCTAAGGTATAAAAGGAATTCCCCTAGTTGGGAAGCATTTGTCTCCACTCCGTACGCCTTTAGAAAGTCTTTTTACCCCATGAATCATCTTCTGGACGGTCAGCTTGAGCGAACCCAAACCCAAGGACATCCAGAACAGGAAGCCGTTGCAGACTTTGCGTTGGATGGTCGGCAAGCAGATCCTGGTCAAGCTGAAGAGCGATCTTGGTTACACCGGGCAGCTTGAGAAAATGGATCTGCAGATGAACCTCATCCTCACCGGTGCGGTCGAGCACGATCGAAGCAAGGAAGTGAGCAACCTCGGAAGAGTCATCATCAGGGGGAACAACATACTGTACGTCTCCCTTGCTCCTGGGACTGAAGCCTAGTGGCATTGATCACCAGACCGATGATGCAACACAAGGCAGTCACTCTGAAGCAAGCGTGGAATTGACCCAAGCCAACAATTCATGGGGGTCGATGTCCACATGTCTTCTCCTGAAGAAATCTACAACGTTCTGTATGTCCCTGTCAAGGTACGCTCGTGCATTTCTGTGGGATCTCGGCACCCACTGCGGGAAATCAATGAGGTAGACCAATCCATCATCCCCGACTAGGATATTGAAAGGGCTCATGTCAACGTGCACCATTCCTGCATTCTCGTACATCCTCCTCAGTTGCTCGAACACTCTCTTTGCAAGTTCAAGGTCGACGTGATGAACATACTGCAGCATAACTCCGGGCACAGTCTTGAGCACCAGCACATGCCTGTTGACCGCAACGAGGCGTGGGACCGCGACACCTTTTGCCTCCAAGTGCCTGTATGCATTGGCTTCCTGCGAGGCCCCTCTCGCTGACATCAACACCCAAGGCAGTCTGTGCGAAGACATCTCCCTTTTCGACATGACGGACCTGAAGCTGATCCTACCGAACCTGTAGAACTTCATCACAAGATCTTCACCTGAGGAGGTGGTTCCCACGTGGATGTCAGACTCCTTGCCTTTGGACGCGGATGGACTGAGCAGAACAATCCCCAACCTGTCCCTCAACTCGTTCAGAGCGAGCGCGTCATAGCCTGAGAAGGTCAAAGCCAGAGAATGTTTTGAGGGACTGGTGTACCGGAGAAGACCTTTGCCGAAAAGCCTTGCGAAAATGTTTTGTAGCCTATCGGCTGTCATCTGGGAGGCTCTTTCCAAAGCCCGGATGGTTGGGGTCCTTCGTCTCAACAGTGTTTTCTCTACAGTCTCCAGAAGCCTCAGCTCCGTTGCGGAGAGAGAGGGTAACTCGTTCCACGCTCTCACCGCATCGTCCAATTGGCAGAAGTTATGAGGGCAGCAAGCAATATAATCTTTGGATTGCTCGGCAGATGTGTGAAGACACCTAGCCCCGGCAAGGTCTCCATAGAGTTCCTGAAACGGTTCGTGTTCGGCAAGCTTGGAGCATCTAGACGGGACACTGTTCAGGGACCAGGAGTCGGGCGAGACTTCGCAGTCACGAAGTACGGCGATGTGTGGGTAATATCATCGACAGATCCAGTCACTGGGTCGCGGACATTTCTCGGGAGGATAGCTGTCAATGTAGCAACGAATGATGTGGCGGTGTCGGGCATTGAACCCGGTTGGCTCTCGATTGCAGTGTTGATGCCTCTGGGCATGGAACTCCGCAAGGCCAAGAGATTGTTCTCTGACATCCACCAACAGGCGAGGAAACTCGGGGTCGCAGTTGTCGGAGGACATACTGAATACGTAAGCTACATCCCCAGGCCAATAGTCGTCGCCACAGCCATCGGAGCGTCGAGAAAGAGACCCAAGCTTCCATCAGACGTCAGACCTGGAGACTTCATACTAATGGGAGGAGAACTCGCAATTGAGGGGACGGCGATCCTCGCAGCCGAGAAGAGAAAGGAGCTGATGGGAAAAGGGATTGCGTCCTCCCTCCTAACAAGGGCCGAGAGACTGATATTCAAGACAAGCGTCTTGAAGCTCGCGCTAGAACTGGGGAGATTCGATTGCGTCAAGTCTATGCACGACCCGACTGAGGGAGGGCTTGTGGGCGGACTTTACGAGATGTCAGTCGCGGCTGATCTAGGATTCAAGGTTGACTTGGATGACATTCCCGTCAGACGGGAGACGGAAGCCATAGTGGATGCGTTGAGACTTGATCCGTACAGACTAATCTCGTCCGGATCCATACTCGTTTCGTGCTCCCCGCGAGGGATCAATGAGGTTCTGGCCAAGTTCAGAGGGGGAGATACGCACATCAAGGTGATAGGCAGGTTCACCGAACGAGCTGATGGGCGCGTAATATCGAGCAAAGGTAAGAGCCGTGCCGTCACCGATGCACCCTCGGATGAGCTGTGGCGGGCTATCGGTTGACAGAATTCATTCGGTCTCTTAGACCCTTGTAGCCGTACACCGTTCCGGCTATTCCGGAACCCAACATGCCCTGGAGGCAGTTCGGTACGACTTCTAGAATGGCGGGGACTCCCATCAGGAACTGCTCGTATATGAAGTAGGTGCCTACCATGAAAGTCGCTCCTATGGCCCCGGCGAGTATGGCGGTGGTGGTGTCGGACCACTGCCCTCGCAGAGTCGTTACCAGTATGACGAGTGAAAACGCGATGAATACGACGGCCCAGGTGCCCGACATCACGAGGGTCTCTGAAGTCTGGCTCGTGAGCATCAGGTAGACAAGGATGCCGATGCCGGTGAGCCCGTACAGCCCCGTTGTCATCAGTGATATGCTCCTCGCCCTCTTACTGTCCATCTTGGCGAGCCTGCCCACGACCAGACCCGACACCGCCCCCTCAAGCGCTTTCGCGACCAAAGTAGCTGGTGCGAACACATAGTAGCCAGCAATGATGTCTGCCACAGTTGGCCCGATTGCGCCGACAACCCCGCCCATGGCAGGTCCGAAGAGGAGACCGGACAGCATGACCGCTGCATCGCCGAGGTTGAAGTACCCGCCTGTCCATGGGAGCGGCACTATGATGAGCGAAGTCGCAATGAACGCAAGCGCAGACATCAGGGCGATGACCACTAGGGCAACCAGCCTTCTCAACCTAGATACACCGTCTTGCTTGTGCAAGCAGAGACACAAAAGGCTTGTGCCTCGTGTGTCAACTCAGTCAACTCTACGATACGAGTTTTTGTAACGCACTGATCTCTGTCCTGGCAGACCTTGAGAAACGATCCATGACCTGCTCGTGAATTACGCGTTCCTCTTTTGACGGAACCCTTGCCTTGTTTATCGCTTCAAGTAGATGCCTCCGCGATACCTTGAGCTTGGGAGTGAGGTTGCTCGGCTGCTCTCCTTCTCCCATTGAGTGTATCGCCTCCTTCAGAGCAAGTAGCGCTGCCTCATTGACGCAGAACGCGATGTCGGCACCAGTGAAACCCTCAGATGCGTTGACGAGTTCAGAGATGTTCACGTCATCGTCTATCGGTTTGCCCCTCAGGTGGACCTCGAAGATTGCCATTCTGCTTTCGGCGTCGGGCCAGGTGAGTCGGATCAGCTTGTCGAACCTACCAGCCCTCAGCAAAGCCGCGTCGAGCATGTCTGGTCTGTTCGTTGCTGCCACGATCACTACATTCTTGAGTTCTTCCAAGCCGTCCAGTTCAGTGAGGAGTTGACTTATGACTCTCTCAGTGACCATGGCGTCGCCGGATCCTTCGCCCCTAGTAGGTGCGATGGCGTCCGCTTCATCAAAGAACACTATACAGGGGGCAGCTTGCCTGGCCTTCCTGAAGATCTCCCTGATTCCCTTCTCGCTCTCACCGACCCACTTGGACAGGAGCTCCGGCCCTTTTATTGAGATGAAGTTAGCCTCCGATTCAGTGGCGAGCGCCTTTGCGAGCAGAGTCTTTCCTGTTCCAGGTGGGCCGTAGAGCAGGACTCCCTTTGACGGCGTTATTCCCAAGTGTTCGAAAAGCTCGGGATACTTCATGGGCCATTCAATGGTCATGTTCAGCTCCCTCTTGACTTCCTCCAAGCCTCCGATGTCTTCCCAGTGAACGTTAGGTGTTTCTATCATCACTTCTCTCATTGCGGATGGCTCTACCTCCTTCAGGGCGTCGTTGAAGTCCTGCATGGTGACCCTGAGATTGGCTAGGACATCCGAGGGAACCTCGTCAGCCTCCAAGTCTACGTGAGGGAGTATCCTGCGAAGTGACCTTAGTGCTGCCTCTTTTGACAGGGCGGAAAGGTCCGCTCCGACGAATCCATGAGTCACGTCGGACAAGGACTTCAAGTTCACATCCTCAAGCAGGGGCATTCCCCGCGTGTGTATTTGCAGGATCTCCAGCCTCGCCCGCTTATCCGGCACACCGATCTCTATCTCTCTGTCGAACCTTCCTGGTCTCCTAAGAGCCGGATCTATGGCGTTTACCCTGTTCGTTGCACCTATCACCACAACCTTTCCTCTGGACTTCAGCCCATCCATTAGGGACAGTAGCTGGGCCACGACTCGCTTCTCCACCTCCCCAGTGACCTCCTCCCTCTTCGGGGCGATGGAGTCTATCTCGTCGATGAAGACTATGCTCGGCGCGTTCTCCTGCGCATCCTTGAATATCTCCCTGAGCCTTTGTTCGCTTTCTCCGTAGTACTTGCTCATGATCTCAGGACCGCTGATGCTGACGAAGTTCGCGTTTGTCTCGTTGGCAACTGCTTTGACCAACAGGGTTTTGCCGGTTCCGGGCGGCCCGTGTAGCAATACTCCCCGAGGCGCCTCTATGCCAAGTCGCTCGAACAGTTCGGGGTGCCTCAGAGGTAGCTCTATCATTTCTCTGACCTTCTGGATGGCGTGCTCCAGTCCACCTATGTCCTCGTAGGTGATCCTCTCGATGTCCCTGGTCGGAGGTTGTGGTTTCTCACTAATGGATACCTGAGTGTAGTCGTTCACTATGACAGCATCGGCACTCGGAGAGAAGCTGGTCACGATCAAGTTAATCGTCCTGCCCATTATCCTTACAGGAAGCACATCCCTCTTTGATATGATCCGTCCAATGAGCTGACTCTTGATGAACTCCTCACCTCCCATGATCTTGAGAGGCTCCGTCGGCGCCAGTTTAACCACTTCTGCGTACTTGGCTGTGACCTTTCTGACCTTTACTCTGTCATCAAGGCTCACGCCCGCGTTCTCCCTTGTGTAGCCGTCGATACGTATGAGACCCCTTCCAGTATCCCTCGGGTGGGCCGGCCATATCAGAGCGAACGTCCTCTTCTTCCCAACAACCTCAATCGCATCACCGGTCTGAAGATTCAGACTTTCAACAACAGCTGGATCTACCCTTGCTATTCCTCTTCCGACATCCGTTGACAGCGCCTCGGCCACGCGCAAGTGCATGTAGTTCTTGCCCTGATCCTTCTCATTCTCAGAGTCATCCCTGCTCAACTGGCCTGATTCACCCCTCCACTCTCACTGCAGAAGTAGACATAGCCAAGCCCTCTTTTAAACACTACCGGCACCAGAGGTTCCACAAAGAAGCCCCTTCCCCTCTCGGAAGGGGCCAGACTCGCGCTCGCGCCGGCCACAGACCCCGAATCTACAAGAACCCAGGTCTGCCCGCCTGCAAAGGTCATTTGCTTATCACCTTGTGTTAGTCACATTTAGTGAGTAATATTTAAGAATTGCCCATGCAACGTAGTGCAACGAAGTTGGAGAGCCTAGAGGAGATGCTTTGGTTGCTGGGTAACTCAACCAGATTCAGGATAATCAGAAGGCTCAGCGTGAGTCCGACCTACTTTCTGGACCTGGTAAGACTGTTGGATTCCGGGCCTCAGGCGGTGGTGAGACACCTCAAGTTGATGGAGGAGGCCGGAATAGTCAGATCATGGGAAGAGGAGAGGACCAACCGGAAGTACTTCGGACTGGCTAGAAAGATCAGATTGACCGTCGACGTGAACTCGGGCGAACTGACGTGTCAAACCGAGAGGATCCCGAAGTCACAAGGCAGACAGGCGCTTGCGTCCTCGGCCAGCGCGGGTGCAATGGAGGAAATGAGGAGGATAGAAGAGGAGTCAGTGCTGCTGGAAAGGCGACTGAACATGCTGAGGAAGCGGAGAGAGGTGCTCCTGAAGAGGTACTGCGGGAGAAGTTAGCCCTGTCAACCTAGCCCATAATGCGGCGCAGAACAGCAGCGTATTTGAGCGCCAGTGATCGAGCCCGATCTTCCGAAGACGCCTCCGCCATGACTCTTATGACGGGTTCCGTCCTGGAGCGCCTGATCAGAATCCAGGCATCGGACTCGTGGAACTTCAGGCCGTCCCAGTCTTCGTATTCCGTGTCGGGGAAAACACCCTTCAGCTGGTAGAACAACCTATCCTCACTGATGGAGGCACTGTCATAGGGCACATTCTGCCTGTATTGGTGATATCGGGAATAGGGTCCTAGGACGTCGCTGATGTTGCCGGTCTCCCGGATCAGCGATGCAGTGGCGACAGTGGCGAGTATGCCATCCCTCGTAGCAGCCAGCTTGGTGTATATGACACCTCCGCAGCTACCCTCTCCACCCAACACCGCGCCCGTCTCGCGCATTCTCATCACGACATTCCTCTCCCCCACCTTTGAGAGGTACAGGCGACGGCCTGTAACGGTAGATAGATCTGCGAAGGCAGAGGATGAGGCGTGATTCACGACGAAGGGAGAACTCAAGCGTTTCAGTAGCTGACGAAGAGACGCTAACAGAGTCATATCCTCTCTCTGTATTTCACCTCGCTCATTCGAGAGAGCTGCCCTATCGCCATCTGCATCATATCCAATCCCGAAGTCGCACTTGTTGGAACGTACCACTTCACCCAGTTTGGAGAGGGTGTCAACCCTTGGCTCAATGACCCTGCGGAAGGATCCATCCGTCTCTGAATTAATCATGGTGACATCGGCACCGACCATCTCGAGCACGGTCTGGGAAAGCCTTGACGAGGCGCCATTGCCTGGATCGATTGCGATTTTCACCCCGTCGCACTTGAACCTCAACTCCCCGAGCTCTGACATCAGGCCCCGGACATAGACTTCCTGCAGGTCCGCAGCTCGATCGAATCTTTTCAACGAGGGAGACTCGTCAGACTGAAACGCTTGTGCGGCGAGCGATGAAATGGTGCTTTCGTCCACTATCACGCCGGTTGCGTCGAACACCTTCAATCCGTTCCATTCTGGAGGATTGTGAGAGGCCGTGACCATCAGGCCGAAGTTTGCGACTCGGGCCGACACGAGATACGACACCACCTGCACTGGACATACCCCGCAGATGGTGACTGACATGCCTGTTGAATCCAGACCGGACGCCAAAGCCTCAGCGAATGGTTCGGAAGACGGTCGTGTGTCATGACCCAAGACGAAGTCGCCTTCAAATTTCCTGCCGATGGCCGTTCCGAGTCTGAAGAAAAGTTTGGTGCCGTCTTTGATATCCATCCGCGTTCGGAGTCCGGAGGATGAGGCTATCACATCAGGGAGGCCGACCTTGTTACTCATGGCACTGCTCGCCACGCGCTCTGATCAAGTTCCAAGTACGAACAGCTGTCTCATGGCAGATGCTTAGAGCTTCTTTGACAGGATCCAATAGTGTTTGATCTTGTTTATGTTGGGCAGCTGCGAGTAGAAAAACAGGTGCGAGGCCCAAGGTATGACCGCTGTTCTCTGTCCTCTGAGTTTCATCTCCCAGAGAGCTCTGTAAAGAAGGACTGTATCGAGCCCTTCGTATTTCGGATCCTCTATCACTCCCAAAGGCCCGAACCACTCAAGTTCCAACGATCCGAACCCTGCAAATCCTACGATCTCTTCATCCTGTTCGGCGATGACAACTCCCGGAGGCTTGTGTCTGAAGCTCATGACCGTCTCATAACTCCAGACCGGGCCGAATATCTCAAGGACCCAAGACATTATCCTCTCCTTCTCGATGGTATCAGGTATTCTGGTCGTGAACCCAGATTGCTTGAACTTGTCCTGAAGGTCCAGGACCATTTTAGGTATTTCGAATCCTGAGAGGTCGACCACGTAGTCGACGGCTTCCGAGACTTTTTCATAGTCTCTCTTTGTCAGAAAAGACAAGATGTTCTCAGATCTGATGTTGACACCTGGGAACAGGTGCCACCCAGCGAAATCGGTCGCCCTGACATCCTGGTATCCCTTGTTTCTCAGCTCGCCTTCGACCTGTGCGAGAAGCTTGTCTCCCAACCCAGTCTCCAGGTGCTCCGGAGTCACAGCAAACACTTTCAGCCAAGCGTGTTCCTGAGTTACCAGTTCTTTCGGTTCCTTGTTCCTCGTCGCAGCTATTGCCACCCCAATGGGATTCCCGTCCTCCACCGCCACTAATGAAAGCGCGGGCTCGAAGTTGGGATCCAAGAAGGTGGCCCTCGTCAGACTCCACGTGGTGATTGAGTCATATATGTAGACAGAGTTGATCAGACTTGTCACGCTCGGTATGAGAGACTCATCGAGATTGACGATCTCGTACATCTTTGTGTAATTTCCTCTGAGGGAAGATAAGTCTTTCAGTGCTGTGCTGCATGCTAGAAGCCATTTTACGATGTGGCGACAAGACGAGTTGCCTTTGAGAGGCTCCTGACATGTCTCATCTTCGCGCGCACTCCCATGAGCGGGGAAACAACCCCTTGGTTTGCAGGCTCGTCGGACGCGAACCCCTCGCGCCCATCATACCATGGGACGTAGAGAGCCTTGCCACCCGCAACCTTCTCAATGAAGACTGATGTCTCCTTCAGAACGTCGATCTCCTCGCCCTTCGTCAACTTGGAGATAAGTTCTGTGGCTTCTTTCTCTAGTCTGAGTGACATCATCGCCAAAGCTGGCAGCGCACGACCAGCTGTCGCTATCATCAAGTTTCGCTCTTGATCGACACGATTCACTAGGGACACCAGTTGTTGAGGGTTCCCGGTCATTGCGGTCTGGCCTGCCCCCTTCGACAACGAGACCAACAACCTGTCCAGAAGCTGTTGCTCTTCTACTATGTCTACTGCCATCTGCGCCAACTCTTGACTCTCACTGGACAGGCGCCGCAACATATCGCTGAGCGCTGTGATGTTGCCAGAATGCCTGGCAGAAGCGGTTCCGTATAGGAGAGGCACTAGCACGAGCAAGTACTGTGATAGCCTCTGCATTGATCTGCTCAGTTCATCGGATTGATCCACGATCGAAGCTAACAACAAGCTCGCTGACCTCGCTTCGAGCCTCTGAGAACTCGGCGACACCGAGAGCGACAACGTACCTGAGACTGCTGAGAACAGCATGTTGGCGAACAGAACAATCCCTTCGGGATGCTCGGGCGACTCAATGTGCGGAGACGACAGAACGTAACACCCAGAACCCAGTCTCTTTCTCACTATTGCGTCGAATTGTTCGAAGAGCGACTCTGCTCCCGAAGGCCTCACCCCGAGGGTTGTGGTCGGCAGTATTCCGTCGGACACAACTAACACATCCGCCGAATCCTTGACCTTGAAGACCGGCCCCTCCATCCTGAGTAAGAAACTCGATGGAAGTCCCATCGTGATGGGATCGGACCTCTTCTTCAGCTTGAACTTCATCTCTCCCGCGTAGGGATACAGCCTCACAACAGTTTCGTAGTTCCTGTACGCCCACATAGGCACCTGTGGTACTTCTGGCGGTTCACTTGTGAGTTGGACCTTCACGGCCCCGAGTATCTCCTGACATGATGAGAACGACGGGTGTCTTGGACCCAGCGTCCCGGTCACTGAGCTGATGCCTAGGAAGGCTCCAGCACATATGCCGATATAGGTCCCTCCGGCCTCCACGAACCTCCTTATGGAGCGGGCGTTCTCCGGACCGATGGACAACGCGATCTCAGTGCTGTCACCTCCGGGCACAACTAGGAGGTCGAGGTTCGAAAGGGCACTGCCCAAGTCTCGTGAGTCCACGAACGACACCAAGTTGAACCCGGTCGCCTCCAGAGCCTCATGGAGCTGGACCAACGAACGAGGGCTGGTCCCGTATCCACTGTAGAGCCCCACTACGGGAGTCCTGATCCTCGAAGTGGAGTCTGGATCATATGCCGACATCCTTGTGACCTTCAGTCCAACCTCGTCGGCGACCCTTCGTGTGAGTCCGGATGCTCCCTCCAACGAGTTCTCGTCTATCAGGAAGTCACCAGCGGAGATGTTCTCCTCTCCCTTTCCCCTAGTTGATCTCGTCACCCTCCTTGTTTCAACACCCAACGACAGCAGTTCGTTGAGTCTGAGGAACAGATGCACTAGGCGCTCGGGCTCTACTCTGGAGGTGTGTATCCTGAGCATCCCACCTCCCGTTCTGGAGCCTGCTGTGATAAAGCTATTGTGATGCTAGTATCAGAGTGTCGTTCGGCCGGAAGTACAACTTCACTTCCTGTCCTACGGAGACAGGCTTGTCAACCTGCAAGTCTGCTATGAGGTTCAGTCCATCTGATTGGCCGAACACCCTCGTAACGCTGCCCAAGTAGGAAAGGGCCGAGAGCCTCACCTTGATCTCATTGGCTTGGTCCATCGGATCCGGAAGAAGGTGCTCGGGGCGGACTATGGCTATCACCTTTTGCCCAATGTCTACGTCCAAGCCAGGCGGATACCTACCCAGTACCTTTCCGATGGGAGTTTTCAACGTCACGAACCCATCCCTTGACACAACCTCGCCTGTGACCGAGGTAGCCTGACCGATGAAGTCCGCGACGAACAGGCTTCTCGGGAACAGGTATATCTCCCTCGGGGATCCTACCTGCAACAAGCGACCTCTGTTCATCACGCCTATCCTGTCTGCGATGCTCATCGCCTCCTCCTGATCGTGCGTGACATAGATCACAGTAATCCCGAGCTCCCTCTGGATCTTCCTGAGCTCTGTCCTAGTTTCTATTCTGAGCTTGGCGTCCAAGTTGCTCAGCGGCTCGTCCATCAGTAGTATCTGTGGCTCTATGGCTAGAGCCCGAGCGACGGCGACCCTCTGCTGTTGTCCTCCGCTCAACTGCAGTGGACTCCTGTCCTCAAGGCCCTTGAGCTGCAGTAGCTCCAAGACATTCGCTACACGCTTCGCCTTCTCTTCCTTGGCCAGCTTTCTCATGTTCAGACCGAACTCGATGTTCTCCTTGACAGTCATGTGAGGCCAAAGTGCGTAGCTCTGAAAGACCATTCCTGTTCCTCTCTCATTTGGAGGAACGTTCGTCATTTCCCTATCGCCGAAGTACACGTGTCCGTTGTCCGGCAGTTCAAACCCCGCGATGATCCTCAGGAGAGTAGTTTTTCCGCAACCACTAGGTCCTAGAAGAGCGAAGAATTCCTTGTCCTCCACCTGTAGTGTTGCTTGATCGACCGCGACCACTTCACCGAATTTCTTCGACACTCCATCTATCCTTACGTTCGCCAAGATCACACCCCCACCAAGGCTACGGATCTCTGTTTGGAAAGAATGGAAGACAGACCCATCACGATCCCTTGCATGAGCATGAGCAGGAGGCCGAGTGCGGCCGCCACGCCCGGTCCACCGGTCAACATATACAAGACATCCAGCATCTTGAGCGTCAACGGACCGTATTTGGGGTTAGCGCTACCTATCACGAGGCTTGTCGAGACCTCGGACATGCAGTAGATGAAAGACAGCATGGCACCAGACAGGACGCTGAGGTATATCAGCCCCAAGACTATGCTGACGAAGTTGCGAATCCTGCTCGCCCCCAAGTTGATCGCGGCCTCCTCCATGGAAACGTGAGTCTGCTCCAATCCCGCAAACGACGACCTCACGGTGAATGGGAATCTCCTCAAGGCGAAGCTGAAAATCAGCAACGGCGCGGGGTTGATGAGAGGTGACAGCAACGGGTTGTCCAGGTAGGTGAAGAAAAGGCCTGCGGCTATGACCACCCCTGGTACTGCCATTGGCATCGTCACGAGCGTGTCGAACAGTTCCTTACCCGGTATGTGCTTCCTCGAAACTATGTAGGCAGCACCGGTGCCTAAGACGACTATGATGATGGTGGCAATGCCGGAGTAGACCAAGCTGTTGATGAGCGCTGAGATAACCCCTGGATCCGAGAACGCGACCGAGAAGTTCCGAAGCGAAATCTTGGAGGGCAAGAGCGTGCTCCCCCATATCTCTCCCACTGCAAGAAGGGCGACCCCGACGTGAGGCAACATTGCGAACGCTAGCGTCAAGAGAACGAAAGAGTAGATCACGACCAACTTCCAACCCTTCGCCTTCTGCGACCTGGGTTTCCAGGTGCCTCCCCTACTCACCATGGCATACTTGCGGAGCGACACGTATCTCCTGACAAGGAAGAACGCTATGAGGCTGAAGGTCAGAAGAAAGAGTGCCAAGACTGTTGCTTCGGGCCTGATATCTCCTATTGGGGAGAACATCTTGGAGTATATCTGATAGGTCAGCGTCTTCTCAGCAGCAGTTCCCTGAAATACCAAGGGCGTGCCGAGATCCTCAAGACTGAGAATGAACGTCAGAATGGCGCCAGCCTCTATTCCCGGCAACGCGAGAGGCAGGATCACCTTCCTGAGCAAAGTCATGCCCTTGGCTCCTAGATTCTCCGCTTGCTCCTCAAGAGCTGGATCTATGTTGACGATGGAGTTGAACGAGTTCAGGAACGCTATGGGGTAGAAGGCAAGAACTTGGACGACGATGACTGCCAGAATCCCTTCTACGCCTATTCTGAACGGCAGGATGTGTAGGTAATCTGACAGCAGGATGTTCAGCACCCCGTCCACTTGAATCATTCTTTTCAGGCCTATGGCTCCAACGAAAGGCGTGAACAACAGCGGCAAGAGAACAAACAGGTTCAGAACGGATTTGCCAGGGAACGAGAAACGCGCAAAGATGAATGCAAGAGCCGTCCCGAGCAGCGTCGCCAGTAGCGAGGTTGCCAGAGCTATCTGCAGCGAGTTGAGGATCACTCCGAGATCATATCCTGAGAAGACCAGCCTGTCAGTTCCTTGGAAAGTGTACAGGGTCCCGCTTATCCTGAAGTCCAAGCTGAGGAAAGGGAAACTTGAGGTAATGTGCGCGCTCAGGGGAAAGTAGTACGAGTCCGACAGAATCAGGTCAAAGATCTTGAGCGACGGCTTACCTTCGAAGATGAACGCGTTGTACAGTATTGACGCTATCGGGACTATCATGAAAGCTGTGAAGAAGACGACCGCTCCCAACAGCAGTGCCCAGGATAGGCCATCCATTTCCCAGAATAGCTTCCTGAGCTTGCTGTCGAAGCTCAAGTTACGCACCGAGTGCTGTCTTCACCGCTGCGTACCTCGCTGAGGCCGCGTTCCTCCAAATCAATCTCATGCTCAGTGCGAACGAAGTATCGTTCAATAGTCGAGAGTTTATCGACATGGCGTATTCCTTAGTGAACGTTCTCGCCGTGCCGTTATCCTCAGTCCAAGAGAGAGGGGCAGTCAGTTGGGCGAGCAGTTGGTTGAACCTAGCCTGCGTTATTGTGCCGGCTTTCAGTTTTGCGACCATTGAGGACCACACATCTACCAGTTGATCGTGCAAGTCAACGAGGGTACTCTCGAAGTAATTGCTCATGCTCTGCTCGAGCAGACCTGCTTCGGTCTCGTTGAAGTCGAATCCGGCTCCTGCGATCGTCAGGTTGTAGTACGCGTAGAGATCCGCCCTAGTGCGTCCGGTTGGAGTCTGGAAGACTTCTGGCCTGACCGGCATTCTGTTCAACGTCGGGTCAAGCCAAAGCGTCTGGCCTTCGACGGACAGCACAAAGGCAGTAAATGCCTCGGCAGCCTCTTTGTTCTGCGTGCCGTTCACTATCGCAATGGGGTCGCCGTTGACTATTGACTCCCCGGCTGGCAGGATATAGCCCAAGTCTGGATCTCTCAAATGGCTGCTGTATCCGTAGTAGTCGATGGATATGGAAGCTCCGACCTCCCCGGTTTCGACGGCAGTCTGAGACTCCACTGAGCCGTCGTAGATCCTTCCGTTGGCGGCGATCCTATCTAGCATGCTCCAGCCTGTGTCCCACCCGAATGCTTGGAGTACTATGGTGTAGATTCTGGTGTGCGATGTCGATAGACTTGGCTTGGCAAGGGCGATCGTTGGGAAGTCCCTGTTGAAGTTCGGTGACGATAGGTCTGCCCAGAGCAGTGGCGTCGACAGATTGTACCTGCGGAGGAACACGTTGTTCGTGGTGAAACCGAATGACGAGATTGCGGCAGCAACCCAGAGCGGTCTGCCTTGACTGTCATCTATCCTCATCAGAGCTGTGCCCAGCGCTTGGGGGAGAGTGTTTACGACTGCCATTGCCTCCGTTCCTGTTATTGGTTGCAGTAGTCCTAGTTGAAGCATCTGGTTGAACAGTGTGGGACCACCTCCCCAAGCGACGTCGACTCCTCCATGTTCTATCGTCGGCCTCCAGTAGCTGACAGGAGTTTCAAGGAACCTCACCGAGGTTATGTTGTACCTCTTCGCGTAGTCAGACGCCAGGTACGCATGCTCGAAGACCGTCTGTATCGCGGAGTCATGGCGCGTTATGACCACGAGCTCCTTCACTTGGGGAGGAGGAGGCTGGTTCTGGTTGGGTTGAAGGAACATGAAAGCCACGACAGCCACGACCACCACCGCGATTAGACCGATTGCGAGAACTCTTCGATCCAAATCACAGCATCACAGGTTAGCGCTCACTCAACTCCATTTAAAGCTTTTAACCCAAAATTCCCGCCAACATAACCCTAGGACAGACGGGTCCGAATCAAGTTGACTGAAAGAATGGACGAAGATGTGAGACGACTGCGTGACTTGCTTGAAGGCGGAGTCTCTGCCGGTGATTTCGTGGGGTATGATTGTCTGGTAGCTCATGATGATGATGTGGTGCTCCGCCTCATAGGAGGGTTCAGTCAACTGATCCCTGAGAGGAAGCCAATGTACCGAAAGCCAGTTTTCGACATGGCCTCGATCACCAAACCGGCAGCAACCGCAACCGCGGCCATGGTGGCGATTGAGAAAGGGAAGTTCGGACTGAACACTGAAATCACTGATATCATCCCCGAGGCGACGAACTTGTCCCGTGTCCGAATATGCGACCTGATGAGCCACAGGTCGGGCCTGCCGGACGGTATTCCGCTTCATAAGAACGCAAGAAGCAGGCAAGACTGCATTGATGGTCTGATGCGCGTGAAGCCAACGAGACCTCCGAACGAAGCAGAGGTCTATAGCGACCTCGGATACATGATGGTCGGATTGGCGATGGAAAAGGTCTTCGACAGATCTCAGAAGCAGATATCGAGGGATCTCGTCTTCAGGCCTCTGGGCATGAGGAAAACATCCTTCGTTCCAAGCGCCGCTCTGAGGAGAAGGGCGGTCGCCACCGAGCTGCAGGCAGATGGACTTCCTCTGATCGGGGTTGTACATGATGAGAACGCGAGAGCCATGGAGGGAGTAGCTGGACATGCAGGGCTGTTCAGCACCGCAGAGGATCTCCTGAAGCTCTCTGTGATGATGATAGGGGAAGGGAAGATCAAAGGGAAGAGATTTCTATCTGAGGAGACAGTCGAGCTGATGGCCACCAACCAGAACAAGGCGATAAGCGGCAATTACGGCTACGGCTGGGTCACCAAGAGGAGCGAGAGTATGTTCGGTGAGCGGTGCTCAAACCAATCGTTCGGGCACACAGGATTCACGGGCACGTGTGTTGCGGTAGATCCCGTGAAGCACATATCCTCGATCTTCCTCACCAGTGCTGTCCATCCCAAGAGAAAGGAGACCAGCATCAACCCGTACAGACGAGCTGTCTTTGACCTCGCGATAGAGATAGGATCGGAACGGTGACAGACATGATATCGTTGCCTTCAAGCGCAAAGCAGCACATCTCGAGAATGAAGCTCAGTGAGATCGCTGGCGAGGTGATATTCGCTGGAATAGAGGGACCGCGACTGACTGAGGTCGAGAGAGACATTCTCCGTGAAGTCAGACCGGGTGGGTTCGTTCTGTTCCGCAAGAACCTAGCTACTGTTGATGGGGCCCGGAACCTGTGTGATGATCTCGGTGCACTTGTCGAATCGACAAAGGGAACGAAACCGTTCATAGCCGTCGATCAGGAGGGCGGTTCTGTCACGAGGCTACCCCCAGAGGCAACCCAATTCCCTAGCATGATGGCCATCGGCGCGAGTCGTGTTCCGATGAACGCTTTCAAGATTGCCACGCTGATGGCCACCGAGCTGAGAGCGATAGGGATCAACATGGATTTGGCCCCTGTGGTGGACATCAACAACAATCCAGACAACCCAGTGATCGGGACAAGGTCATTCTGGGACGATGGCAACACGGTTGCGCAGTTCGGCGCCAAGTTCGTTGAAGGACTCAGGCAGGGAAGGGTTCTGTCTGTAGCCAAGCACTTCCCGGGCCATGGAGACACAGACGTGGACTCACACGTTGGGCTGCCCGTCATAGGGTACGATCTCAAGAGACTCGAAAAAGTCGAGCTCGCCCCGTTTAGGAGGGCCATAACCGCGGGCGTCGACGGGGTCATGGTATCACACGTCGCGGTCACTCGACTTGATCATGATCCTACACCCTCCTCGCTTTCCAAGAATGTAGTATCAGGATTGCTCCGACGGAAGCTGTCTTTCCCAGGCCTGATAATGACGGATTCTCTGACCATGAAGGCAGTGACTGACAGGTTCGGAGTCAACGAGGCTGCCATAGCAGCGATAGAGGCCGGCAACGACATCGTGCTCGCTTGCGACGGAGTGCGCATGGCGGAGGAAGTGCAATCGGCCCTCGTGTCCAAGGCAAAGGGAGACAAGTCCTTCGCAAAGACGCTGAAGAGAAGGGCAGCCAGGATCGTGGCTACCAAGGACTCAAAATTGAGGAATTTCAGGAAACCCTCGACATCTATAGTGGGCTGCGATTCACACATGATAGAGGTTGCCAAAGTCGTGGAGAGATCAGTCGCGCTTGTTCACGACGATGGGGTAATGCCGATTCTTCCGAGATTGCGAGTGGCAAGCCTCTCGGCAGTCCAAGGGGACGAGCTTCAGAATCTGATAAGGGAGGAACTGGAGCAGGGCCTTCCGGCTGGCCAAGTAACATCCCACGACAGAATGGTCGAGGGGGAACCATTTCCACTAGGGAAGACCAGGGCTGCGGATGTCTGCCTGATCTTCACGCAGGACCTTCACAAGCACCCGGCCGCACCTGATGAAGTCAACAGGGTGATCGGACTCGGAAAGCAGACAATAGTCGTAGCAGTCAACAGCCCTTACGACCTCAACAAGATCAGGAGACCGTCTGCTTACATCGCGACCTACAGCCCGGACCGCTTGTCGATCAGAGTGGCCATCAAGGCATTGTCGGGAAAGGCAGTCCTGACCGGAACTCCTGTGCCCAACCTAACCAAGGTAGGCTAAGTCTTCCGGCAATCACGCCAAGGAATACCGAACACTTAACTCATCCAACGATCGAGAGCGCGTTTGAGAGCTTGATGTTTCTCGCTGTACTGTCTTAGTGGCACCCCTAGCGTGGTGGCCTCAACGGCTTCCTTCATCGCCTTGGCTCCAGCCGCACCCCCATCTGGATGCCCCCATATGCCCGCCCCGGCATTTATCACAACGTCACTGCCCATTGCGCCCACGAGCGCGGGAATCAGTCCCGGGTGTATGCCCCCACTCGCTACGGGGAAGACAGTCCTAAGATTCGAGAGGCGCCCTGTGAGGACATCTATGCTCCTCCTGACCTCGGGCTCCTCGGATTCCATCTTGCCTATCCCTGCCGTACCTACGTGGAGCTGGTCTCCACCGGCTATCCTGATCAGCAAGGCGATCACCGTGAAGGAGATGCCGTGCTTGGGGTTTCTCGTGAACGCCGCGTGCATGGTTCTATGGACATGAACCGGCACGTTGACCGAAGGATCCTCGGCCAGAACCCTGATGTTCTCTATCCCACATACCATCGCATCAACCATTAGGGCACTGGCACCGTTCTCGATTGCGACATCTGCCCTGCTCATGAAATCGCTTGGGCCGGAGGTTATGTTGGTCGCATACATCACTCTTCTCTGGGTTTCTTCATAGACACGATCCAACGCTTCGGAAACCAAGGAGGCGCGATCTTCAAGTGGGCAGAAGGTCTGGTCCGTCAGCGTCTCGTCATCCTTGAGGAAGTCCACTCCCTCTTTTCCCACCTGATAGGCCAAGTCTGCCATTTCCGCGGGTGTGAGGCCGACCTTGGGTTTGAAGATGCATCCGATGTGCGGTCGTCTGTCCTTCTGTGTGCCTATCCTCTCTCTGACGCCTTCGATGCCCAGCTTGGGGCCGCCGAATGATCTCAGGAGTCGCTCTGGAACCGACAAATCCGTCAGCCTCACGCTTCTCAGAGAGCCCAATCCAAAGAGGTTGCCAGCAACGACCGAGATCCACTGGTACAGGTTCTCTCTCTCAAAGAGTTCCACGGGATATGCCACGAACACTGTGCCCCTTGATTCGTCCACCCTGTACACCTTCGCAGCCAGCCTTTCGAACACGGACGATGTCATCGTGCTCACATCCGTCCAGGATCCGACGGATTCCTCTTCGGCTATCTTCTTTCCAGCCTCAGCTAAGGGTAGGTCTGAGTCCACAAGATATTCGGTCAAGACATAGTCGTCCTTGTCTGGAACTAACTTGAGATCAACGTAGGACATCGGACATCCTCGCATATCTTGAATCACTTATTAACATTGGTCGAGGTCCGCGAACGAATTGTCGCCTGGGGTCAGCGCGAAAAGGCGAGGCACGAGGTCAGAGTACGCTGTACGTGACATCTTCATAGCGGCAGGTTGGGCTGTAGTCAGATCGGGTGGCAGTCTAGGGCCAGTGGACCTAGTATGCGTGAAGCACGGCCAAGCGATGTTGGTGCAGGTCAAGAGGAGCACGGGAGCCTATCTTTACCTGGGCAGAGACATTCGCAAGCAAGTGCGAGGCTTTGTCGTTGTATTCATCGCGGATTTCGGAAGGGGCAACATAAGGGTCGTGCCGAGAAAAATCAGCGTGACCCCAACAGATGGCGTTCCCCTGCGGAAGTTCCTAGAAGACCAAGCAAGACATCAAAATGACCTGTAGAGTAGACATGGGCTCCGTCAATCAACGCACTTGGGCTTGACCTCCTGACTAGACCGGAGCTGAAAACCCCGAAAGATCGAGTCTGATTGAGACCAGACCAAAGGCGTTAGTGCCCCCAATGCTATTGACCATGACGGTGCCGCTCAGAGAACCACGTGCTGTTTTCTGACCAACTGACATGCAGCTGTATGATTCACACTAACAGTCACCACAGGGCACATGTGCTGATGAGAATATGATAAAAAAGAGGGAGGAAAAACCTCCTCTCTATTTCTTCTTGATGAAGAAGAAGTACACTGCGACAGCTGCTATGACGACAACGACTGCGCCTACGATGTAGTACCCGGTCGGTATCGGTGCCGAATCAGCAGTGAGTCCCCAGGCTATGGTGTTGTAAAGGAGTTTTGGACCGTCGAGAGCGACCCCTCTGTACAGATCGGTCCACACTGAGTATCCGACGTCACCGATCGGCGATTCGACTGTCGCTACCACCTTGCTTGAACCGTACAGGTACTTCTCTCCAGCCATCAGCACGAAAGAACCGACTTGCCCGTTGGTGTAGAAGACCGGGGGGAACTTCGGACTACCGTCGACTATTTTCGCATCCGGGGCGGTCTTTAGAACCCAAAAGACTGCTGGAACTGACGAGAACAGGCCGGGCTTCGGCAGTTGGTCGTAAGAGACCAAGGTCCCTTGGTCGTTGGCGAAAATGATGGCTGCAGGTCCGGGGAAATAGATGGGCTTGGTGATTCCCGTCATTATCTTGACAACATCTGGATCGGCCGTGTTCGTGACGTTGGACAGAACCCTGTATGCCGCTGCGCCGATGTTCCATGTTGGACTCTCAACCGAGCATAGTTCGAACCTGATGTGAGATCCGATGGCAGCTAGCACTTTGTTCGGCTGATCTTCCCTGAAGTCGGAGCCGGTGTCCGTCAAGTAAGAGTCCAAGTAGTCGCTGTCCGACGCGACCCAGAGGAGCTTGTTGCCAGTCTTCATCCAATTGACTATGGCATCGATTTCCGCCTGTGTGTAGTTCCCCGCTTGTGTCTTGATCTTGAAGAGGATTAGGGCTGAAGCGTCTTGCAGGATTGAACTATTTATCCCTCCTCGCTCCACTACCACTTCGTATCCCAAGGCGGTCAGGTTGCCGACAACGTTTCTCAGAGGTACGCCTCCCGTTTCAGCTGGGCTCGATTGCCAATAGGGCCTGCCTATCTTTTGGTCGATCACAATCTTCTTGGCTTGGGGAGAGACTGGTGCAATGAAGAACAGAGAGAGCAGTGTTATCGCAGTGAAGAGGATGAGAATGTTTCTTTGGAATCTCATATGTCTTCGAGTCAACCTCCTTCCTAGGTCGTATAAAGCTTTAGACCGAACCTGACACGTGCCGACGACAGCAGGAAAGCCGTAAAAAGGCACCCGAGGTAAAATGAGGGTTTGACTTGGCCCCAAGACAACACAGAAGGCAGGCTAGTTGCTCGCTGGGGAACTGAGACAAGGGCTCGGCCAATCTCACTAGGCCTTGGACCGAAGGAGTGTCTTTCCCTCCCTTCGACATGACATAGTCTAAGCAGGCGTACTGTGCTATCGACCGTGTCGATCGAAATCCGTTGTGGAAAGGATCCAAGGAATCCACGTCCAGTTGACGTTCAATCCCCTTGTCAGCAACTCTAAGTGTCACGATAGTGTGGACAGCACAGTCGAGATCAAAGCCACTGAAATCGCGCCAGCAGCTAGGCCGACCGCAAAGGCCGATGCCAGGCGAACACTGTCAACGTCTTCGCTTCGTTCAAAGAGGGCGCGCCTCAGAAATGATATGAGCGCATACGGAATGATCGTGGTAGCAGGGCTCATTAAGATCCCCAGTGCCATTGCGTATGGGCTCACCGCTACGCCGAACAGGTAGTTGAGCAAGAAGGGCAGTCCCAGTCCGGCGACGCCGCCTGTCATCAAGGAGGCGGGGTCTACGTTGAGCGGTGCTGCGTGATCTATGAGGTAGGCGCGGGCCGTGTATATGCCAGTGGCGTCTCCCACCATGTTGAGCACTTGCGCACCCAGAACCCTGCTCTGAGTCCCGAACCTGAAGAGCAACCAGAGGTAGAAGATGGGCCCTAGGATCAGGCCGATCAAGGAACCCAAGGTGAAGAATGAGAAAGAACTGAGGTGGTCCTGCCCGAGCAATTCACCGAACTTGACTGATTCCAGAGATGTGGCAGCGCCGATCGATGAGGCCACTGACAAGTACCCTCCCAAGAAGAATGAGGCTGAATCCGTGTAACAGATCTGCTTTATGCCCAACGTCTTCGACCAAAACGGCCACGTTCCTGCTACGACAACATCGGACGGTGCATAAGCCATGTTCACCTCGGCAAGACCTCTGGCGCTCCATATTGACACTGAAAGGATGGACATCGCCAGCACGACCGCGAGGACCAGAACACTACTGCCCAGTGCCCAGGCCAGTAATATCGGAGGCACAACGAAAACTAGGATCGTGACAATCTCTGAGACATCCTTCGTCTTGGGCCGCTGCACTCTTGCCCTTTCTATGAAGACACCAACCGCAGACGAGAGGAAGAGTCCAATTCCTATCCAGAGAGAACTCAGGCCCAGGCTCTGGCTCGCCGAGAACAGGTCAGTGTAGCTCCCGAGATACTGACGCGGGATCACTCCCAGTCCTGTTTCGACGGGGAGGACCAAGAGGTAGAAGACCGCACCCGCGATTGACACAGTTGCACTCACTGATGAAGGGACGAATAGGAGGAACCAGATGTAGGGAACGCTTGAGAAGATGTCCAGTCCCAACAGCGATCCAGGCAACACTTGCTTCGCTAGCCCGTAGATCTGGCTGGTCATTCCAGCCGGGAGCAGGAAAAACCCGTTGAACAACGAACTGGAGAGATAACCCTCAGTGAAGGACACCAACAGAAAGCCCAACGAGAACCCCGAGAGCAGCATCTTGTTCAGTGAGAGCCCGCTCGTGCCGGAGACAACCTCTTTCACGAGAACATGGGTTGCAGATGGAACGGGGTATGAGACCGTTTGGAGTGAATAGAGCCTTTCCCTCAGGATGAACATCTGGGCCGAAAGCGAGATCCAGACCAGAGAGTTCAGAGCAACCGCGAACACTATGGTTGGGAGAAGTGTCGCGAAGGGGACCGGAGCTCCCCCGAGTGTGGCGAGCGTAGCTATGGTTTTGTTCGGCCCGAAGAACAACGGCAAACTGTCGGACATCTTGCCCGTCAATACGTCTCCCCAGCTCAGGCTTGTTGGGAGACCTAGCACTATTGGTAGCCCCACCAACGCTGGCAGCAGGACTGAACTGGCGCTGGCACCCTCGATAATCGCGAAGAGGGCGGCAAAGTCCACCGGGGCGAGCCTCAAGGCGAAGGACATACAGATCCAAGCCACGATGGTCGTGCTCAAGAATGCACCCTCCCCAGTCACATAGCTTCCAGTTGTCTCTGCCATGTAGATCTGCGAGAAGACCCACACGGAGGCTATGATGGCTCCCAAAGCCACGATCGCAGGTCTGGGAGAGGCCGTCTGCTGACTCAAACCCACCAGGCACGGAACTTCATGGATATAGCACTAACTCAGCATCCAGCGTCTGGCTGAAGAACCGCGGTATTCACGATGTGACGTGCAATCTTTATACTGATATTGAAGAGCAGTGAAAAGAGGGCCCGTGGCCAAGTACGGATTACGGCGTCGGCCTGCGAAGCCGGAGATCCTGGGTTCAAATCCCAGCGGGCCCGCCAATTCTCACGATTTTGACGAACGCAATTCTGTTCGCGAACAGTTTTCTGTTCGTCCTGAGTTCGGCCCGGATTCTCTGGCTGCAGGACATCGCGCAAGGCTTCCTCAAGGACAGGGTTGATCTTAGGATCCAACGCCAAGATCGTGAGTTCTTTGCGCAGCTGCCTGATCTTAGCGGTAGTCCGCCCGCGGATCATGCGCTCGTAGTCCTTGCCGACCTTCTTCTCTCCTCTGAAAAAGAGGATCTCGGCCCTGCTCAACATCTTCGAAGGACTGGGCTGGCGAGAGGTCATAAAGGTAAGGCCAAGGGTTCAAATAGGAAGTAGCCGACCAAAATGGGATTCTTGCCCTTCCGCTTCAAAGCGAGAAGCCTCCCCACGCTTGGCTCTTGAGAGGTAGTCTCGAATGAACAGGTCCAATGGTGACGGTTCTGGAAAGCGCTTAAAGCACATCCACCACTCCGGAACAGTGTAATGGTATCCTTTTCGGGAGTCCTCACAAAGATCTTCACGTTCCACGAAAGACACGTGAAAATGGACACGCTAATCGCGTTGATCTTGGTGTTTGTTCTGTTCGCATATGACTGTGAACCATATGTCGGCCTTTCTCCCCTGCCCAAGCAGACATCAAGTGATAAGCAAATAGACTGCATAATGAGCATCATCAGCTACTCCCCGGACTTGGAGTTGGTTCAGACCAATTATTGGCGCGTAACTCTGCAGGACCCCACTCCATTCACGGCCTTCGTTCTGGCTACGAATGAACTGGTTCTCTTGTATGATAGCGAGAAAGAAGGAAATGTATACGTCCTACGGAGATCCTATCCGGGGCAAGGGGTCGTGAACGGTGAACTGAAACAATGGATAATGAGACAAGAGGGTGACCCCCCTTTTGAGACGCACCGGATTATGTTCATCATTGGTTTCAACAAGTCAATGGACCTATCCAAGGCAGATCTCTCAACCTATATCAAGATACCAATCGATGTCGAGGATGGTTGGCAAGTTGACCAACAGTTTCAGAGCATCAAATTGAACGGATACGGAACACTTGTTTCGTTGGGTTTTAATGTCCCAGGGGCTGAATGGGTTGCAGAGGGGCATTTCACTGACTGCTATCGCTACGACGTAATCTTCTTTCGTGAACCGAAACTAACTTGGGGGTACGCAGCATACCTCTGGGCTCTTGCTACCATATCCACGCTTCTCGTTGTGATCTCGGGCGGCTGGGCCCGAAAGCTGAAACCTACCTTCCGTGCGGCAGTGTGTATGGGATTGGCTCCTACGATTCTCGCATTCTGGGCGCTCCTTGCAGTGCTGGTGCCGGTTCGGTCAACGCTTGTGAATGTCTTATTCCTTCTCGACCTTGTGATATCAGTGGTCATCCTCTTAGTCAACTTGGATGTTATGGCTCGGCATAGTCCGCGAGATAAACATCAATCCACCTCCGCTCGGGTGCAAGGAAGAACGTAGACTCAAAGAACCGAGGATTTTCTGATTTCACTCCCTCTCCTCGCTATCGAGTCTCTTCTGCAAGTGGACTGGCATCAGCATGAGCATCGTCTCGTTTGGGCGTGTTGTGTGATGGTCTCCGGTGGGTGTTCATGCTCGCCGTCGCAAGCGAGGCTCCTTCAGGAGGCGGAATAGTGATCGTCGCGGGCGCTGACCGATGATAACTTACTTAGTGTGCTGTTGCTGAGGAAGAGGCGGTTCCGGTTTATACTCAAGTTTCCTTGGCTCCGGGCCTACTATCTTGCGATATGCCGGTATGAGTTCCTCGTTATACTCGCGTAGCACAAGATCGTGGAACGTTGCCAAGGACGAGATCCCATCTCCAAGCGTTAGTGCTTCTCGGGTGTAGAGCATAGGCTGTGCCTCAAGATAATTCCTCAACGCTTCCGGATTCAACAGATCGAGCCTGGGCTTTATTGCTGTATCGATTTCTCTAATGATCTCTTCGAGGGGATGCCTTTTTCCCCATGAATACGACTCACCCGAACCACCAAGGACGATATTGTGAAGACGCATCGCCGTAAGATGGAACAGAATCAGCGAATACAGCCTGACCTTCGCCCTAAGGTAGCGAGCTTCACTCTCGTGTTTGAACCGACGCTCTTGGACAAAGTAGCTCAATACTACAGTTACTATGGCCGCCATGGTAGAAGACAACGCTATCGCCAGTACAAACTCTGTGAGGTCCATCTGACAACAAACGGTGTCTTTGCTACTTAAATTCGACCGTAAAAAGAGCGCAGAAAAAGGGTTGGCGCCTACGGATGGCACCCGTTTTCCTCGCCGTGAAGGAATGCTCCGCTTCATTGTGGCGTCGTGAGACTCCCAAAGATCTGTGGGGCTCGTGTCGCCAGAAACGACACAGGTTGAATACCGGACAATAACTGGAAGGTATGGAGAGGAGACCGGTTCTCCGAGTTTATGAAAGGCCTCTCCACCGATTGCACACATACGAGCAGTTCTTTCTCGGCTATGAAGAAACCCCGCAGACGTTGCTCTTGACAGGGAAGGGCACAGACCTGACAGGCAAATGGCGGGTAGACTTCCCTACAACGATTCTTTCTTGGCTTTCTGGTTCATGGAGGCGTTACTCTAAGCGAGGTGATCATATCCGCTCCAATCTTGGATTCAGGGAACAGTTGCTTTCGAAGCCCGACTATGACCTTCTGGATGTCCTCTGCCTTGGCAACTTTCCCAGATCCAATAGTCTCATGCCACAGTTCTAATAGACTGTCGTCGGAATACAGAAGTAATAGAGAATACGCCTTGTTGAGGTCTTTCTGATACTCCTGTATTCCTTCCCGATCTTGAGATTCAAGTCTGAAAGCACCCAAAAGGATCTCCACTGCTTCTTCGTATACTTTCGTCCGTTGTAGCTGCAATCGTTTTCTAATTGCGAATCTATAGGTAAGATAGGAGCCTAAGAATGATGCTGCAACGCCTGACAATAGAGCCAAGACGACCTGCAGGGCGATATCTTCCATCGTCATTCTTCTAAGCAGGCGCTTGCGTGCGATTAAAAGGCTAACACGACGGAGCCCCAGCAAAGAAGAGATACGGTCGAGTTGAGAGTTGATGGCCAAAGATTCTCCCGGAGGCTGGGGCACAGACCTATTGGGATATGACCATGCACGCGGAGCATGTCCTAACTCCCGACCGAAATCCTTTTGATTCTACGGTAGTGTTCCACACATGATGCCTGACGACACGTTCATGCGTCGACTCGCGTTCATCAAGTACCTATACTCCCTCGGAGTAGAACAGTCCGAGTATCCAGAACCCAGGGAGGCGGTATCAGTTCTTTCTTTCCATGATAGTATCGAACTGTTTCTGCAACTCGCCTCCGAATATCGCAATGTAGGGGCTAAAGACCTTGAATTGTTGGAATACTGGGATAAGTTCGAGAAGAAGTCGCCGAGTATTTCTCTTGGCCAGAAGGAAGGGGTTAGGCGTCTTAGTCGGGCCAGAGGTGGTCTGAAACATCAAGGCATTCTACCATCAAGGATGGACATAGAGTCTTTTCGCGCTTGTTCCACTTCGTTCTTTGAAGAGAACACGCCCTTGGTATTCGGGATTCAATTCGCTGACGTCTCAATGGTTAGCCTTGTTTATTCTCCTGAGGCCAGAACGTATCTTGAGAAGGCAGACAAGCTGGTAGAAGAGGGGAAGCGTGAAGACGCGCTTGACCAAGTTGTAATGGCTTTCACTCAGCTTGTCGATGAATTGGAGAGCAAGAACGAGGCGATTCGACACATGCCAACGTTGTCACTTGCAGACCGGTCAGCCTTGAGCCGGTATCACTTCGAAGGATCCGACAAGGATAGGCTCAATATGCTCGTGACTGAGGTCAACGATGATATCAGAGATCTACGCGAAAAAGTGGCCATAATCGGATTGGGCTTGGACTACTCTCGATACCTGAGATTCAGACTCTTGACTCAAGGCATCGTCGTCTGGTGGGACTCTATGCACATGAAGCATATTGACCATCTCGGGCACCTAATCCCTGTGAAGAAACAGGCCGCCTCGGCAGATAGCTGCCGCTTCTGCATAGATTTCGTCGTAGAGTTGGCCCTTCGTATCCAAGAGGCAGAGCCAAGCGTTCCGACCTGAGTTACACAAGTCCCCTTAGAGAGCAGGGGCCGTGCTTCTCAGCTCTTAGTCTTATGACCTCTGGGAGTTGGTTTCCTCTTTGCCTTGCCTCGACGCTTTTGAACTCGTTTTCCCCGTCGCACAAGTCGCTCGATGACATCATCTGTCAACGCCTTGGACGAAGCCGAGAGATCGCTCCACTGCAACCCTTCGAGTCCTTTCTCAGTGATCTTGGCCGTCTTCTCTTCCTCTTGCGCTTCTATCGGCACGCTTCCCCTTCGCCGATTGAATTCTCTCGATCCGGGCCACTCAGGTTGAAACAGGCAGTTATCTGGCTTCAATTCCAATCGGCAGTATGGACTTTCTCCAAGGGGCGGTAGCTCTTTGTCCAGCTTATGTTCAGCATATTCCTGCACCCCCCTCCAGAATTCCTCTGACTGCCGATTGATTTCCTCGCCCGAAATTGACCGGAATTGTGGAATGAATTCATTTCTGAGGGATTCCAATCGGCTGTCGGGTGTAGTGCCGATTGGGAAGGAGTAGACCCGCGTCCTGTATTCGCCATGAGTCTCCAAGTAGCCCTTGTTGGTCAGTCCCTTTAGGACGGTTCTGGTCCAACGTTCTTTCCATTTGATTGCCAAGGAGAGTTCTGACACCTTGAAGCAGGTGGGTTCCTCGTATTGCTCATACACATCCTTGCCGATGATCTTCGGCTTCTGCCCTTTCGTCGTGTAGCGAAAGAGCTCCGGGTGCTTCGCCAGATAATCGACCGCGAGCTGCTCGTTCTCAGTCAATCCGCCTCTGGACTGGATGACGATCTCGTCCGTGATTATCGAGATGAAGTCGAAAACGTATGGAAGAATGATCAGGCTGTCTGTTTCGTTGTCCTTTGGGAGCCAAGGTTGGAACAGGATCGAGGCGTCGTCTATCCATCCGAGGAACTCAGGCCACTTCCTCCTGTCCGCGACGCTCTTGAACTTGAACCGGACGAAATCGATCAATGGATTAACGATGTTCTTGAACGGACGAAGGCGCGCGTAGTAGGCTGTGAGGATCTTCAGCTTGCTTTCCTCTTGCTCTATCTCCTTGAGCGGAATCTCCCTCCTCCACCTTTCCCACCAGTAGATTCGGTTGCTTTGTTCAATCGAATTGTCGGGCGTGACCTCGGATTCTCGTGTCATGGCGTGTCCGCTGGCTTCGACGTCGGTTGACGTTGTGGCGAACCCGAGCGGTCCTTCCAGTTTGACGTTGACGGGTTCCCATCCGCCCTTTCCATCGGGTTCGTTGTAGTCGAACTCCATGACGTTGTCGGAATATGCTATTTCGAACTGATATTTGACGCCGAGTTCCTTGTCCTGCTCCCCCCTCTCCTCTGACAGGATGAACATCTTGCCCTTGGTGACGAGTCCCTTGCGTATCCTCCGTTTCAGAGTGTTACCAGTCGTGGCGCCGAAGGTGACAATCCGGTCCTTTCCGAGATAGACTTCTACCATGTCGAGGAGTTTCTTCTTTCCAACGGCATTCTCCCCGAGAAGCCGCAACATCATCATTCTTTGGATGACCGCAGCAGATTCCGTAGCGATGAAGAGGCGGTTTTTCAACTCCCCGGTCAGTCGGTATTCGTTGCATTGCTGGAGGAACCGAATGAATTCAAGTGGGCCTTTTGCTATCAGCTCATCGACTTGTGCGTTCACGTCCTCACTGACTTGGCCCGTGGCGACGGGGAGTTCCCTGATCTTTAGCGGGCACTTCTCGATATGGCATCCCTGCTTCCAGAACTCGTCCTCGCACGAGTAGTTGTATCCGCCTTTGTCTGCGCTTCCGACTATGTCAGTGATCTCAGTCCTATCCAAGGGCTCGGAGTTTCTCGCGTTCCATTCCATCATGCGCGCGAGCGTCGTGTCGAGGTCGAGTTTCGCGAAGTTCCTGTAGTAAGAGGCAAGCCTAATTGCCACGTTGTTCCTATTCCCAGGATCCACGCCCGAGAACCAGAACCTGACGCACGGAGGATCTTCGCCCGAATACCCTCTACCCTTTAGTGCTGTTCTCTCCATCCACCCTGACTCCCACCTTTGGGCCTCTTGGACGGCCTTGGCCACCTCCTCCTCTGGGACAGAGATTCTCGCGGCCTCTTCAAGCGAGTTGACGCCGACGAACGTAGATCTTTGTCCGGTCTTTCTGTGGACACCTAAGGGGAGCTTGACGAGATTGCCGAACGCCTCGACGACCCTCTGCTTCGGAAAGACCTCGCACTTGACTTTCGACTGCTGCTCGAACTTCCTCCCGACGTAGTAAGCCACAAGAGCTGGGATAGGAGGCTCGAAGAATATCCACAGGTGATATCCGCGACCGCCGGTGTCCTCGACTAAGATATTGTCCTTCGCGCAGAAACCAGACTTGACTATCGAATCTCTGAGCCTTTCGACCTCGACTATCTCCTTGCTGTCAACATCAAAGCAGAGCCACTTCACCATGTTCTCCTCCGGCTTTATCTGATAGACGCCAACCGTAGTGTTTCCCTGCAAGTGCGATAGCAACACGTCATCGGTCAAGGGCGCATCCACGCGATAGTAGGATCCATCTGGGTTCTGGATCGCATAGGTGTCGTCGCGATTCACGAAGTACCCTCTGAGGATCTCTGTCAGGAGCTTGTCGTCAGCCAGATCTTTAGGCGAATCCGTCATCTCAACCACCAGACGAGCGATTCTCTCCGAAGGAATTACGAGAACCCACCTTGAATAAGCCACTTGCTATACGGAGAGAGGGGGAGACTCGGTCAGAAGAAAGTGCATGTCTCCATTCTCCACTTTCTATCAACCGTCTCGTGGGTGCGCGCGAAGAAATCAGTCAATACCTGAGGCGTGATTTGAAGGCCAGTTTCAGCGCGCGCGTTCCTGCGGACAGTTGGAGATTGGGGTATCATAATCCCGAAGAACGAAGAACTTACCACCCTGTTCGAGGGAGCCATAGATGAACAATGCGCATTACTTGATCAACAGGAGAAAGATCTGGAGGAGATCCAACGAGCCGCTGGGTTAGATCACTGAGGTAGACGCGCCCATGTTAACTCTCCTGATCTGGCCCTTGATTGCCTGTTGTTGGTGAAGTCCCCCCTATTGAACTCTTACATTCCGCAAGAGAATGAGTGACTTCCTCGATCAGGTGCATTACGTGCGCAGCCTGTCTTTCAGGAAGCGAAAACAAGTTTCCATATCTCATACCTTCGAACAATCTGTTCCGGTGTTTGAGGAAGGTGTAAATCTCATCGATCTGCAGAAGCAACTCCGGATCGAGAAACGCTGAGGCCTCATATCTAAGTGCCTCATAGCTTGCAACTATGAAAGGTAGATCCTCCCAACTCAGTACGTATCTGTTCTCCGCTCCCTTGTTCAGTTTCAAGAGAAGGGCGCACAATTCCGTCGCTATTGCCTTCCTTATCGTCTGTCTTCTTGCGTAGTCGGTCCTGAATCTCTGAAACTCGGACAACAAGTAGCCAATCAAAAGTGAGACCACGGCTATCGCTGCACTACCAAAAATATCATTCGACATAGCCGTTGGTACAACCCAGATCCCGATATATGTTCTTGATCCTATCGCGCGCCTTTGTGTCGATATCTCGCTTCTCTTTTCGGAGGGCCAAGAATCTTCCTATGCTTGGCGTACGTTTGCTCCAAGGCTTTCTCGATCAAATGCCTTGTCTTCGAAAGGCAGTCTACCATGACAAACGGGTCATTGCCCGCCCGCTTGGCAAGGGCCTCCAGAAAGGCTGCCGCATATTGACTCTCACTGTATCCGCCTCCTTGGTTCATATCCTCCCTTTGAGCATCCTGCAAAGAGAAGACGGCAATATCAACGAGTTCCTTCCATTGCGATCGCATAATCTGCATCAATTACATACAGTATATAATACTGCGAGAAGATGGATCCAACCGTTCCACGGAAGACGTTCGGATCTTAGCGTTCTGTAATCGCTCCGGATCTCTGGGGCAGGAAACCTCCGACGCGCTCTTGTGTGATTTCTGGCCCTAAATTGAGTATCTCTCCATATAGGCTTTCATTTGGCTCAACTGCATGCACATGCTCAATGTCTTGTCGGGCATCTCTCCCCCGTCAGCCAGAGTCAGACCTATAGACGGGAACAGCTCCTCCATTCTCTTCACATCCAACTCTGCTACCTTCCGGAAATCCTCCCTTATTGAATTGTATTCCGTAGTCAATTCCTTGTAGACATTTGCGGGAAGCGTTGTCTTGAGCAATATAGGATCCTCGTTGATCGACTTTCCCAAGCCGTAGGCGAAACTGATGAACAAGTCAATGCGATTCATTGCGGAACGAGCTGGTAACGATTTTCTTTCCTTCTCGATCTTCTCGATCTCAGCATGCAGAGACTTCATCACTACTACTGAACGAGATCTCTCGGCTTCAGCGTCAAGTTTGTCCTTTTCCTCGTGAGTCCTTGAGTCTTCCGTCTGACCTGTTCCTCCCTGCATAGTGACATGGATGACGTTTCTTTTGGTATTATGTCTTCTGCTGTTCACGATGAATATCATCAACCGGCCCAGTCGCGGATTTCCACGCATGTCAGATACGGGGCTGGTCTCTCGGGAGTCGGAAGAAGGAGGAATGACCTGAACAGCCCCTTCTTTGAAGATCCCAAGCCCCGCCCGGTCATAGATCTCCTTCAACATCTCAGACGAGGAGTCCGTGTAGCGCCTTGCCAACACTGACTATGGCACTCTTCCGCAGAACGCATCCACGTATCTATCAGGAACCCCCAGTCTGCCCATTTCACACGCGAAGAACTCCCCGAGGAAGCCCCGAGGAACTTCCGCGTGACACGGCGCGCGGAATGTTCTAAGTCATATTAGATTCATACTGACGTGGATAATCTAATTAGGAAGGCTGGTCCTTAATCCCAGCAGTAAATTGATCGCCTCAGGGGGGGTAGGACCCGAGCGAAGGGAAGCCCGTGGTTTGGAGCAGTTCGAGGGAGCCACAGCGCGATATACGCGCAGGGGGCCGGGAGCGAGAAGGCGCAGAAGCTCTACCGCTCGCGCGAGGAAAGACATTCGAAGGAGTTACTCGCGCTCATCAAAGAGAGAAAGGCAACTCAGGCGATCGGAAGTCAGAAGGGGGGCTCAACGACGATGATGGAGGTCAAGTTGTCATGAAGATCAACAAGATAGAGATCATACTACTTCTTGCCACAGCATTCTGCTTTGCACTTCTGATACTGGCGCCCGAACTCATTCCACAGTCTCCCGCCCCGAATCTTGAATTGATTGGATGGTCCAACCTCTTGACTGGACTGACTGTGGGATTCCTCTTCTCTGCATTCATAGTCATCTTCGGTCGTGATCGGGAACCGAAGGAAAAGGAGCTGCCACCGCCATGAAGCTCCGCGGCGAACTTCAGCGAGACACGGCCTCGATCTTTGAGGAAGGAAGCCCCGAGGAGATACGCTGAATCCCTAAGATCTGAGCGTCATCAAGGTTTTTAAGACGACATGATGAATTCGAAAAGGACAGACCGATATGAGCCAGCCGCGTTTCAGATCAGGGATTGGATCTTCAGGACGCGTTAGGTAATAGGCCGGCACAAGTCGGAGATCCTCAGTCCTGCTTGTTAGTAGATCTCCTTCATCCTTTCAGGCGAGAAGTCAGTGTGATGCCTCACCAGAATAGATTGCGGAACCCGCCGACGATAGTATACATGAGGGTTACTGTGACATTCTGCGGTGGTCCGATCAAGATACCTACTATGATCGCGCCCCCGATCAAGATACCGAACGTGAGCGTGCACACCGCCAGTCTTATGGCTTCGTTTTCCAACTTCATTTTGACCGTAGTTTGTCACCCAAACTACTTAAGGTCTTCTCCTTTTTGTCTCTAATCCTCGCGGTCACAGAAACGTCCTTAAGATGCGTGCGCGTGAGGAAATAGCATCTCTCGAGCACGATCGCAGACGATCAGTCTCGCCTTTTGATCAGAATCTTACCGTTCACGGGCGCGACGAACTCCCAGCCCTCGCTTAGAAGATCTTGAGCCCGGCCCGATCGTATATCTCCTTCAGCCTCTCCGGAGAGAAGTCCGTGTAGTGTCTGGCCAGGACAGAGTGAGGTATTCTCCCGCAGAACGCGTCCACGTATCGATCCGAGACGCCCAGCCTGCCCATCTCGCACGCGAAGAACTCCCTCAGGACTTGGGGAGTGACCTGAAGGCCTGTTTCCAAGCGCGCGGTTTCGAAGAAGTGTGTCTGCCTCGGGCTGAGCCTGAACAGTCTCGGATCGTCGTCTATCCTGGTCTCTATGTATTTCAGTAGGGCTGCTTTTGCCTCCTCGTTGAAGAAGGAAACCCAAGTCCGCTTCGTCCTCGTCCCGTTCTTCTTCCTGGGGATGATCATCCGCTTCTCGAGATCCACGTCATCCCTGTTGAGCGACAGAACCTCGTTCTTCCTCAGGCCAGAAGTTGCACAAAGGAGGAAGAACGCCCTCTCTCTGGGCGAGCGTATTGCTCCGTAGAACCTCTGAAGATCCGCGCGCGAGGGGACTTGCTTCGGGCTGAACTCCTGTTTGGGGAACCTGAACGTCTCGACTACCTTCGGGCGTCCCAAGTAGTCCCGGAAGTAGACCTTGAGCGATTTCAGGACGTTCGCGCGCGTTGCCGGGGCCTTGGCTGCGAATGTCGCCAGGTAGGATCTGACGTCCTCCCGCGTGATGAACTTCGGATCTTTACAGATGGTTCTCAGGAACCTGCCTATCTGCCAGACGTGCTCCCGGACTGTCCTCTCCGCGAGTTGGAGATCTACCTGACAGAAGGAGGCGAACTTCCCCATGTCAGGATCAGGGATCATCCCTGAAAACTCGTCCCCGGTCGCCTTTCTTGGAACGGCTATTTCTGGAACGCAGAGGGGAACTCCTTCCGCTGTCGGGGAGGCTGTCTCGAGCAGCCCGCGCAGATTACTCTCGTTAGTGCTGAAAAAGTGAAACTCTCCAAGAGGAGGCTTCTGCGACGCCTGCGAAGCCGGAGATCCTGGGTTCAAATCCCAGCGGGCCCGCCAATTCCTCTTGCATACTGCGTCGCATCAGCTGTGGCAGCGTCCGTAATCTCCGAGCGAGTGGTTGTCAAACATTTAAGCCCACAGGAAGGGGCAGAGGCCAATGACTGTACTGGGCAGAAGCGAAATACTGAAACTCGTCAGGGATTTCAAGGTAGTACATCCGTTCGATGAGCGACTGCTCGACGGGGATTCGTACATCCTCACAGTGAAAGAGACAGTCGTCCTGAACTACTTGGAGCATCAGAACCTCATAACCAGAGAGATTGTGTTCCTCCCGCCTGACTTTGTGGCTCACCTGACCGCCAAGAGCAAGTTCGGCAGGGATGGATTGTCTTTTCTGAACGCTGCCAAGGTGCACAGCGGTTTCATGGGGAGGCTTGCCCTTGAAGTGGTCAACCTGAACAACGAGAGGAAGCCGATTGAGATCAAGGAGGGAGAGCCTTTCATGCACCTGGAGTTCATCACGAGGGAGGGAGAACCATCCCCGTACTTGGGCGAGTATCAGTTCCAGTACATGACCGAGAAAGAGATCGAGATGTACCTTCCCGTACTGCAGAAGGCCTTCCCGGACCTGCAGGAACTGAGGAAGCATTGGAAGCTCGATGAGAAGCTGGGAAGGTAGTGAGTGAGCCGACAACCTTTAAGAAAGGGCGCGGAAGTGACCCACACACCTTGGAAAGCACTGCAAGTTCGGGGACGGACGCCGGGACAAAGACGCCGAACGAAGAACAGAAGAAAGTGAGCAGGAGGATCGAGCCTTCCATAAGGGTGTTTCCAAACAGCTCGATCAGGAAGGTCCTTGAGCTTGAGATGAAAGAGTCGAGAACCGTAGAAAGGGTGTCCGCAGAAGCACTGCTGGTGCTCCACGACTTGCTGCTCAAGGAAGGAAGGAAACTGGCTAGGAGGGCGATTGAGTACACAGTCAAGGGCAAGAGAAAGACGATAAGTCCGGATGATGTCAAGCGGGCAATAGCCGACCTTGTGTACTAGGCCCAGACAGTACGCGTAGGATTCGAGTCTCCAAGCGGGCAAAACAATGCTTGAGTGACAGATACTTCACAATAGCTTTAACTCATCAAGTGAAGGAATAGCCCGTCCGGATTGTCGTTCGCCGAAGCTGTCGCGCATACCAAGCACATCCTGACCGAGGCCACACGGAAGTCAGGCTACGACATCGAGGTGACAGTTGAAGAGCCCACTGATCCAAGCTACGGAGACCTGACCACGACCGTGACCCTAGAACTCGCCAACCGACTTCACAAGAACCCGAAGGACGTCGCTGAGCAGATAGCGCGCCGGATTGACTTCGGTACACATCCCTACATCAGATCAGTCCGTCAGGTGTCAGGATATCTGAACTTCACGTTCGAGCCGCTCAAGTATTCAGCCGCCGTCTTTGAGGGTATATCCCGAAAGGGGGGCGACTACGGGAAGCCAGAGGACGTGAAAACCAAGAGGGTACTGGTGGAGCACACGAACTCAAACCCCAACAAGGCTCTGCACATAGGCACACTGAGGAACACAGTTCTGGGCGACTGCCTAGCTAGGGTGCTACGATACGTTGGCCACAGTGTGCGAGTCCTGAACTACATCGATGACAGCGGAGCACAGGTTGCGGACAATCTGGTTGCCCATCTGTATATGGGGCACCCAATGGAACCAAAGGGCGAGAGGTTCGATGTCTATGCAGGGAGGATCTACGCGGAAGTTCAGTCGGCCATTGAGAGTGATGAGGAACTCGCAAAGAAGAAGAGCGAGATAATATCAAAGATAGAGCAGGGCAACAACGAGACAGCAAGCACCGCCAGAAGCTTCGCCGAGAGAGTGGCATCTGATCAACTTCGCACCTGCTGGAGCGCCAACGTGTTCTTCGATCTGCTGAACTGGGAGAGCGACATTGTGAAGTCCGGACTCTTTGAGGAATCGATATCGTCACTGGAGAAGCATGGTAGAATCTCTCGGCCGCAAGATGGAAGGAACAAGGGGGCGGTGACAATAAGGCTTAGTGACGTGGAGGTCTTCTCGAAACTTGAGGAACCGGACGAGGTTCTCATCAGATCAGACGGTACTGCCACGTATGTTGGAAAGGACATAGCCTATGCGTGGTGGAAGGTGGGAGAGCCCAGCATTGACTTCAAGTACAGGACCTTCGTGATTCAACCGAACGGACAAACCCTCTGGACAACAGATCATGCAAAAGGTGGAAAGGCTCCCGAGCGATACAATGGAGCCGATCTCGCGATCACAGTGGTGGATTCACGTCAGGAATACCCGCAGGCAGTGGTAAGGGAAGCTCTGGGCTTTCTTTCACAGCATGCCAAGGAATCATACCAGCCTTTTCTCTACGAAGTTGTCGCACTATCTGGAGAGACAGCGTATCAGCTTTCGAAGGACGAGTCATTCAAATCCAAGAAGATCGTCCACATGTCCGGGAGGAAGGGATTGGTCGTGAACGCCGAGGATGTCTTGGCTGAACTGGGCAAGAGGGCGAAGTCCGAGAGCAGCAAGAGGAATCCGTCCGCCAGGGAGGAGTGGCTCGATCTGGTTGGATCCGAGATAGCGGTCGGCTCAATCAGATACGCGCTGGCCAAGACAGACCTGAAAAATCTGATGGTCTTTGACATCGAAGAGGCTCTCAGGCTGGATGGTGACACGGGACAGAGACTCCAGTACACCCATGCCCGAGCTTACGGCATACTCTTGAAGGCTGGGCCATATGAGCAGGGCCCACTGCTACCGCAACTGTTGAAATCAGAACCAGAGATCACGCTCGTGAAGGAGATGGCGAAGCTGTCGCATTGGGTCAAGGTTGCTGCACAGGACTTGCAGCCCAAGTACCTCACCCAATACGCTAAGCAGCTGGCCGACGAGTTCAACATATTCTACGAAACCTGTCCAGTCTTATCAGCGGAGCCCCCAGATCTCAGATCTTCAAGACTGCACCTGACAGAGGCCTTTGTGATAGTGTTCGGGAAGGTGCTGGATCTGCTCGGAATCCCAGCTCTTAAGGAAATGTGAGCATGCAAACACGTCATCAACGTGACGGGTTGAAAAGATAGACCTTCTATCCAGTGGAAGCTCGTTGCCTTAACTGCTCTATGGTCGCAGCCAGTTGTTCGATGGCCCTCCTTCCGAGGAAAACGCCACCTGTCTCCAAGGATCCACCCCTGAAGATGAAGGAGCATGCGTTCTCACCTGACTCAGTTCTATAGCGCACCCTTAGGTACGGCGTGCCCCAAGTGGAATCGACCTTGGCCTCAATGATCTGTCCCAACGGAATCGCAAGACTTCCCTCGTTCCTCAAACCATTCTCTATGTTGCCGGAGTAGTCCTGAGACACCTTAGCTATGAGCCCACGCGAAGAGGGCTTGATGAACGCGAGCCTACGATCAGTAAGAATCAGTTGACCGATGGGCCCGGTCATTTTGGGTTTCTCTTTGTCATAGAATATTACTTCGGTCTTCACCACCTCCCTTTCTGACATCAGGCTTCACTCATTGTTGATGATCATGTAGGTTTATTGGCTTTTTGCTGCCCAGAACTACCACTGCCAGAAGTTGACCTGCGTTCATTGTCCCTGCGTGTGATGATCCTACAAAGCCCGCGACCGATGGAGTCGACGTGCGGATCCATGCAGAACCATTGCGGCAGTTCCTTCACGGCCGAGAAAGAACCACTTGCGTGTGTGCGACCGATAGAGGAGCCTGTTTTATACTCGCAGGACCGGCCATCTCTTTGTCCCTTCCGGGTCCTGTCCGATACTCAACGCATGTCTTTTCTGCACGCATGAATCCCCTAGATCTTAGTGACTTCGATAGTCCTTCCTATGGACGATTCACACCCACAATGCCGGTAACGCGCGAGCCTAACCACTGGACAGCGCCTCATGGACGCGTGGCATCCATTCCCTTATCGGGATGTGCTGTGGGCACTTCTCTTCGCAGGTTCCGCAGGCCTCACACGAACTTGCGCGTTGCTCCTTCGGCATCAACCTGTTATAGCCCTCCTTGCCAGAGCTTGGATTGTTGTAGGCAATCGCCACATTATAGAGCTCGAAGTTGCGCGGTATGTTCACACCGTTGGGACAGGGCATACAGTACTCGCACTTCGTGCAGGGTATGGGCCTTATCTCTTGGTACTTGGCGTGTACTCGCGCGACTAGATCCAGGTCGTTCTGCGTCAAAGTGCCGACCCCTGATGTGGATGCACTCTGGATGTTCTGTCGCACCTGCTCCATTGCGCTCATTCCGCTGAGGACGACTGAAATCTCTGGTTTGTTCCAGAGCCACTGAAAGGCCATGTCCACCGGGTTCCTATTTTCCCGATCCCAGATTGCTCTCACAGCATCTGGAGGGTTTGTCAACATCCCGCCGAGAAGTGGTTCCATGATCACGACCGCGAGCCCTTTCCCGGCCGCGTACTCAAGGCCCTCAGTGCCTGCCTGAATGTTCTCATTCTCATAGTTGTACTGGATCTGGCAGAAGGTCCAATCATATGCGTCTACGATTTCCTTTAACACTTCGTATTCATCATGGAAACTGAAACCAAGATATCGGAGCTTCCCCTCCGAGATGACATTTTCCACCCAGTCAAGAATCTTCAATTCCAGCAACTTGTTCCATGCTTGCTTATTGAGACTGTGAAGAAGGTAGAAGTCTATGTAATCTGTCTTGAGCCTGTTGAGTTGCTGTCCGAGAATCCTGTCCATGTCCGCACGCGATTTGACGAGCCAGCTGGGCAGCTTGGTCGCTAGCCTGATCCTCTCGCGGTATCCATCCATGAGAGCCTTACCCAGAATGATCTCTGAATTCCCTCCGTGATACGTGTAGGCCGTGTCAACGTAGTTGATGCCATGATCGATGGCATATCTTATCATTCTTATCGCCTCAGCTTGGTCTACATTCTTCGAATCCTCTCCTATTACGGGGAGCCTCATGGTTCCAAAGCCGAGCGCGGAGACCTCCCAGTCCAACCCACCGAACCTGCGATACTTCATCCCTTTCCATGCGCGGATTCTGAGGGAATTCAAAAGGATTCGCCTAAGCCTGCTCCATCACTATTCTCTTGCCCTGGATCGAGATCTTGACTCTGCCCGCCTTGACAGAATCGCGCACGAAGGAGATCAAAGGATGCAAATACCTGTGTTTCGCCTGGCTATAGTTCCGAGCCCGCTCCCGAGCGAGACGATGTTCATCAATCTTGATTAATCGGTTGTAGCCCCTACAGGTTCCTCAGTTGCTGTCCTCTACTGACTCTCAGGAGATTATATGCGATGTTTATCACAAATGGGAGGGTGAACACTATCCAGCCGATAACCGCGAACGGATAGCTGCCAAGTATGCTCACCTGCAGTAGAAAGAACGATAGAACGGAAGAGGAAACCAATAGGATGGCAAGATAGGAAAGGCTCCAATGCTTCACCTTGAATTGCTCGATGACCGTTCCAAGGATGTAGACAAGCGCAGAGCTCAAGAAAAATGCCACCATCGTCCAATCGTGGATCTCCAGATAGACATTAAACGCTGACAATAATGCTGTGAAGATGACGGAGGCAATAGCCACGGATTTCTTGAGGGGCGAGAAGCAAGGCAAGTCACAGCAGCTTAGGTATCTCAAACACTGCGTCAGGAAGAAAATCACCACCCTTCGAGAGAATGACTTGCCTGCGATCATGGCCAACAAGTGGGCAAGGCCTTTGTTTCAGACCGCTATCGGAAACAATAGCGGAGGTGCTATCGACCTCAATAGCGCCTCAGGTCAGGCACCAGAAGCAGAGATTTATCCGTCGAAAACCAATGATCTGCGGGCCCGTGGCCAAGTACGGATCAAGGCGTCGGCCTCCGGAGCCGACAATCGCGGGTTCGAATCCCGCCGGGCCCGTCCGATTCCTTCGTTTTCTGAGTTATCACCTCTGAGAGCGCCATCAAACTCTGTAACGTCGTTATGGATTCCTGTAGTGGAACCAATTGAACCCATCGCCTCAAAGACATCGGGGTCCTAGGAGATCGCCAGCAGAATACCCAACTCCTGACACCCCCCGTGCCTCAGGGCTAGCACCACCCTTCCGCCTGCATGGAATTGCCCCTCAGCCTGCTTCGCACCTCGCACGGGCCACAGAACCTGTTAAGCAATATGTGAGAGCGAGAAAACGTATATGTCGATAATGGGATACAGTACGACAGTAGAATCTATTGTTCCTTGACCATATCATTATATGGAGGAATACAACAGGTTTCAATAGAGTCCCAAACCGGATGCACAGCTTAGTGAATGCCTTGATGATCTCTGTCGTGGCGCTGGGTATTCTTCCCCTTCCTCAGGTTTGCCTGCTACAGAGCTCTCCCTCGATGGAAAGTCAGGGCATTTGGTGGTCCGAGCCCCAAGCGTGGGCTCGTGCACCCATGTCCTGGGGTAATCCTTTAGACTACGCCTGCGTGGTTCAAAGGCTTCGTTCGGTGAATGTGACGATAGCATGGGGAGTTCCTGTCGACGACAGGTCCTATTCAGGCCTTTACGCATCAGCGCAGAGAATACTCAGATTCCAAGGTATCAGGACCGAGGGAGGACTGCGCTTGGGTATGGTTGTCAGTTTCGGGCAGTACTCTGACCTTCCGTTGACGTATGAAAACGGAACGCCGATAGCAAACCCTGTAGAAGAAGCTGCATCGCGGGATCCATGGGGCAGGATCGTTACTCTTGACATACCAGCAGAGGAGTATCGCGGATTGATGACCGGAATAGTACTGTTGTCGATCAACAACCCACACTACTTCAGGTACTTGAAGAGAATGGCAGAGTTGCTGGTTGACTCAGGAGTTGACAGCATCAATGTGGAGGTGTGGTGGGCATGGCCGATGACCTTAGGAGCAGGAAGCTGCTCCGGTGATTACTCCAACAGCTCGAAAGCTATGTTCAGAGAATACCTTAGGCAAAAGTACTCGCAAGCGGAGCTTAGAGATCTGCTGCAGTCGAGAGATCCTGCAACTTTCGACATAGCTCAGTACCTGTTGGAGAAGGGCTATCTCTCCACTGAAACGGCCTACAGAAGCTACGATGACGTGATATGGCGCGAGTACTTGTTTTTCCAAGCGGAATCCTCCTCTCAGAGGATCCGAGAATTGGTTCAACACGCCAAGGACTATTCTCTGAGCAAGTACGGGAGGGAAGTTGCCGTGCGCATGACTCAATTCCTCGACTACCCTTGTGTCTACAATCACCTGTCGAGCGCCGATATGCTGGGAATCGAGCAGCTCATAGATCCCTCACCAACGCTAGGGAGCTTTGGGTTGTACTGGAACGAGAAGCAGATGTCCTCGTGGCTTACACAGCACTTGGCCTCCGGAGGAAAGCCAGTTGCTGGATTTCCGGGACTGTCATTCATGAAGTACGTGTACGAAAGCTATGGAGAGATCATGCCTGAGAACATGACTAGGCTATTGATGTATGAGGCACTGGCGTCGAGAGGCGCACTGATAGTTGGCTGCCCGATGGAATACGGCTATTTCTACAACGTGTCAGCCTCGGACCGCGCTGCGAATGAGGTCAATACGTTCATGCTCGAGAACTCAAGGTTCTACCGTTACGATGGAAGCATATCGCCTTACGCGAATGTTGTGGTCTTCGTGCCATCTAGGTCACTCATGTATCTGTGGAACCCTATAGTTGACGACACGCTGTTCACTTCAAGCGGTTTCACATCCAGTGCAGAGCGTTATCTGATGGACAGAAGGATCGTCACGGAGATGTTGGTGGACTTGCACGTCCCGTTCGATGTAATGCCTGAGGATGAGTTGTCATCCGACACTCTGCAGAGGTACCGAGTCGCTATCTTGCCCTCTCTGTTTTCGTTGAGCGAGATGGAGTTGCAGTCGATTGCCGACTTCGTAGAACAAGGCGGCGGTTTGATCATCACAGGGAGAACATCCCTAGCCGACGAGAGGCTACTGACCAGAGAAGACTACGGTTTGGCCTCACTCACGGGCGTGCACCTGGGACACGAGCCACCGGTGAAGTACGGCACCTACGGAAGAGGCAGGTTTGTCTACTTCTGGGGTGCAGGGACAGATCTCGCGAACCTAGAGGGTTTCTTTGGCAGTTATCTGTCGAAGACACAGACAGGTGCGGATGCACGTCAGGAACGTGAGGCCCTGGGCGATGCTCTGACATACACGTTGGGGGAAAGCTGCATCCTGTGTACCAATGCCTCTTGGAAGGTAGGCATTACTGCGTTCAGAAAGAACCGTGATGCACTGCTGCTGCATCTTGTCAACTACAATTACGATGAGTCGACAGACGCAGTTGCATGTCAGGAGAGAATATCCGTCAAACTAAGGCTCCCGGAGGACTTCGTAACTGCGGGGAAGGTGCTCAGACTATATTCCCCAGGCATTGAGGAGCCTCTTGAACTCCAGTACAACATCGACGACGACTACATCTCCTTCACAATACCAAAGCTCTTTGTCTATTCGGTTGTTGCTTTCACAGATCCAGAGAAGGATGGAGCCGAGGCGGAACTTGACGCCGCGGAGTTGGCCTTGTCGAGGCTAGAATGCGGAGGTTTCCTCACGACAGAAGCTCGAAAGACACTCGGAGAAGCGTCGGCAGCATTCAAGAGCTGCGGATATGTCGATGCCAAGGCGACGGCCCTAAAGGCAATCGAGCAAGCATCTCAGAGACAGGTGAGGATTGTCCCCAAGATATTCTTTGAGGAGGGACATGGGGAACCCTTCAGCATATCCAAAGAAAGAGTTGAGGAACTTGACCAGAAGCAGCCATGCCGGGACAACAACGACTTCTCAGACTTCGCTACTACTTTGGCTCATATTGGCTATTCCGTTGAACGCGTCGACGGGAAGATATTGAACGATTCAGTATTGTCTAAAGAGAGCGTTCTGGTCATAGCTGACCCGACGACAGGTTTCTCCGCGAGCGAGGTTCTTGCCATCGAGAATTTCGTCAAGGACGGAGGGAGTCTACTCCTAGTCGGAGATAGATTCATGGGAGAGCAGTATACTCCGACGATAGATGACATTGCGTCCAGATTCGGCGTGATATTCCTTCGCGGCACAATCATGTGCCCCCGTGTCGAGTGGTACGAGAGGGCCCCATTCCGGGATCAGGAGTTCCATACAGCCAACCTTGCCATACATTCGATTACCACCGGTTGCCCAAGCTTGTTGTTTTCTTGGAGCACGGCTCTAGATCTGACTGCTGACTGGGAAGTGGTGGTGTGGACGGAGAACGATACTTGGTTGGAAAAGGACTTTGACTGGGCCCAGGATTCCTCCGAGCCTAAGGGTCCTCTGCCCTTGCTGGCCATTCGGTCCTATGGCTTTGGTCGTATAGCTGCCATCACTGACCAAATCCCTTTTGCTGACTGCGGTTCGCCTATCGCCTTCCAGCTCATGGACTGGCTTTCAGAAGGCATGAGGAACGCATCCGCTTACCTAGAAGCTGAGGATGTCATCCTCAGGTCCGAGGCAATTGTCCTGCAAGCAAGGAACAGTAGCTTTGAGTCCCCAAGCGCAATGCTTCTCATCAGGATGGCCGAGGAGAGTGTAGATCTTGCCGCTCAGGCTTTGGCCTCCTTCAAGTACAGAAAGTCATTGGAGTACTCCCTCCCAGTTTCTAACCTCATTGGTCAGGCTGACCTAGCAGAGAGGGAGTACCGCAGAGACTCAGCTCAACGAGAGACACAGTCGCTCCTCCTTGATGTGTTCCTCGGGCTTGTTGCAGCGATAGTCTGCATAGCACTGTTGATGCACTACACACGACATCGCAAGCGAGCAGCGCGCGACAAGCTACTCGAAGATACCGAAAGCCAAGGCCAACTTGGACTACCAAGGAGAGGGGGTCGCTTCTCCTATTCCTTCCCTCGCGCGAAGGGCCTATGGGTGTATGGCTAGCTGGCCTATCTTCGTCGTCAGGAACTCCGTGAACCAGATGCTTCCTCTTGGGTCGAATGGTGCTTACTCCGATTTCCCCATGCCACTGTAATGCGTTGGTCGGTCGGACTCGAAAACGTGCGATTGGGCCAAAGAATCGCGTGAAGAATGCAGAATCGTGTTCGATAGTCACGGACTCGAACCCATTTGGGTGCGGACACCGCCGCATCCACATTATTCCTGGTTTAGAACCAATCGTCTCACGTGCTAACTACTCCCTCGTCCTTTCCTCAAGCTCGTTGATCCTAGCCTTCAGATGCGCCAGCATCAGCATGAACATCGTCTCGCTCGGTAATGGTCTCGTACCGTTTGAGCGGAGACATGATAAGAATAGTGAAGAGAAATCCAGAGGTCTTGAAGGAGTGAGTTCAAGGCCTGGCCATGGGGCTCACTAGCGTTTCGTATGGGTATCGCTTTCGCAGGTGAATGCATACCGGCATCCCCGAGGGGCGAACGTGTATCCCTGTCATGAACGATTTGGGCGCGGCTACCCCGAACGTGACTACCATCACCAAAGATTTGGAGGTGGTTTCTACGTGAGATCCGAAAGTACTTAAGTACTAGTTGTTATTAAAGATCGGAGCACTGGTATTGGCTCACCTCAAGATGGAGAATGTCTCCAAGGTTTTCATTGGAGGCGAGGGCTATACTCAGGTCATTGCCGTACGCAATCTGGACCTGGAAGTAGAAGAGCAAGAGCTACTAGTCATGCTCGGCCCGTCTGGCGCTGGGAAAACCGTCTTGTTGAGACTCATAGCAGGGCTCGACAAGATGGACGGCGGCGAAATATACTTAGATGGAGAGGAGATCAGTGACCTTCAACCCGGTCAAAGGGGGGTTGCGATGGTTTTTGAGGACTTCGGATTGTACCCGCACATGAATGTTTACGACAACATGGCTTTCGGCTTGAGGAACATAAGGATCCCAGAGCCGGAGATCAGAAAGAGAGTCACCGAAGCGGCAGAAGTCCTCAGGATAGCTGACCTGCTGAAGAGAAAACCCAAGACTCTGTCAGCTGGTCAGAAACAGAGGGTCGCTCTTGGCAGGGCAATGGTGAAGAGACCAAGGATTTTCCTCATGGACGAGCCTTTCGCGAACCTTGATGCGAGGCTGAAGGTCGAAATGCGGAATGAAATAAAGAAGCTTCACCAAAAGCTGAAAGCTACCATTGTCTTCGTCACCCATGATCAGATGGATGCTATGTCATTGGCAGATCGTATCGCTGTCATCAAGGAAGGCAGGATAGTTCAGATAGGCTCACCTGACGAACTCTATTCCCACCCAGCAAGCAAGTTCGTAGCAGGCTTCGTCGGCACTCCTCCAATGAACTTCTTCGAGGGCGACCTGGTTAAGAGTGGAGATGAGATTAGGGTAGGCACGGCGGACCTTTCCTTGCCCCTCCCGAAGCAAGTGCAGAGTCTGGTCTCAGGGAAGCTCACCACAAACAAGCTGTTCCTCGGGTTCAGGCCTGAGAGCATAGTCGTCAAAAGCCGAAGCGATTCGGGAGGAGAAGGACACGCAGAGGCGAGAATCGCCTTTGCCGAACCCCTTGGTTCCTTCACGTTTCTGCATTTAGAACTCGGTCACGACTCAGCTGTGGCCATCTCCCCTGAAGGTTTCCACGGCACGCCAGGAGCAGCGGTCTCCATTTCATTCGACCTAGGCAGAATGCACATATTTGACGCGATGACTGAGGAAGCTGTGCTGTGAGCGCGAGATTCCTAGAATAGACCGCATTCACGCGTCTATCCCTTGTATGCTTCAAAAGCCGCCGTTGGGACAAAGTACCTCTGCATGAGGAGGAAGAAGACAATCGACGGTGCAACGCCTAAGGTGACCGCAGCAGTGAGAAGATTCCAGTCAGTTATGTAAGGGCCCTGGAAAATGTACAAGCCCACGGGCATCGTCCTCACAGCGTCACCCGAGGTCACGGTAAGCACCCACATGAACTCATCCCAAGCGGAGAGCCATATGAAGATAGCCAGTGTCGCCAATCCCGCCCCGACGAGAGGAAGCGCGATCTTGAAGTAGATGTCGAACACGGAGCAATTGTCTAGCTTCGCAGCATCCTCGATGGAAGACGGGATGGCACGGAAGAACCCTCGCATTATGAGCAAGTTCCCCGCGATGTTCCAACCTATGTAAGGGAGGAATACTCCCGCGTACGTATCCAGAAGGCCAGCTGCTCGCACTATCATAAAATTCGGGATAAGTGTTGCTATTCCTGGAGAGATGAGTGAAGCCACTAGCGCAACGAAGAGGAAGTTCTTCCCCTTGAACTCAAGGCGCGCGAAAGAGTACGCGGCCAACGAGACGAGGAACACAGTGACCGATGTCGTGATCGCTGAAATGAGAACGCTGTTAATGAAATACCGACCAATGGGTGCCTCGGTCAACACAGTAACGTAGTTTTTCAAGTTGAATCCCTCAGGCCAGAGTGTCGGTGGAAACTTGAAAATCTCCGTCTTCGGTTTGAAGGAGGTAGATAGCATCCACAGAAAGGGTCCTATCAAGACCAATGCACCGACGATCAGAGCAACGTACACTGCTGCTGACCGCATCACGGAAATAGCTCGGTTCTTCGCCTCTTGTCGTCGTCTCTCAATACTCAAACTCTTTTCGCACCAACCTCATCTGGATCAGAGTCATAATGAGAATGAAGGGCAGCAGCAAGAATCCCATTGCCGTCGCATAGCCGAAATCGAGCTTGGTGAAGGCGTTTGAGAACTGCCAAGTGGTTAGAGACTCAGTAGAGTGAAGGGGACCACCTCCAGTCAGGATGTAGACTTGGGGAAAGATGTTGAAGGCCCCTATGATTAGCTGGGCCGTAACGACCGCTACCACTGGACTCATGAGTGGCAGGGTGATGGACTGAAACTTCCTCCACGTCGTGGCATTGTCTAGGTCTGCAACCTCGTACACTTTTTGAGGGATGGATTGCAGGGCCCCTAGGAACATCATGGCTGTCCACCCCAATCCCTTCCATATGGAGAACATGATTATGGAAATCCGGGCCAACCAAGGTTCGGTCAGCCAATGAACCGGGGAACCAGTGATTCCGAGACTCATGAGAGCATAGTTCAAGAAGCCGTACTTCGTAGGATCGAGCAGCATTGCCCAGAGTATCGCAACCACGGCCCACGATGTTATGACAGGTATGTAGTACATCACCCTGAAAAGGGCCCTTCCTCTGATTCTCTGATTCAGCAAGAACGCAAAGAACAGGCCAAGGATCACCTGTCCCCCAACTGTCGTGACGAGGTAGAGGAGTGTGTTCGCCAAGGCAACGTAGAAGATTGGGTCGGCGAGGACATTAGCGTAGTTTTGGAGTCCTGTGAATTGCTCACTGACCACTCTCCAGTTAAAGAAACTCAGACGAAATGACCAGAACATGGGGAAAAGAACGAAGATCCCGAAGAAAATCAGAGCTGGCAGGAGGAACAGATATGGCGTTGCCTTTGACATCAGGGTGCGGAGTTTACCCATGTCCTTCCGCTCCGAGCAACTTGTCTATCTCGGCTGCCATTGTATCCAGAGCCTCTCTTGGTGACATATCAAGGCGAAATGCTGCATCGAGATAGTTGTGTATGATGTCGTTCATCTGTCCGTAGGCGGGGTGCACTGCCCGTGGCAACGCTGTGCTCATTTGTCTGATGAATACGGAGAGATAAGGGTCTTCCGTGAAGTAGGGGTTCTCCCCAGCAGCTTTCAACGTGGGCAATACCCCAACCTTTCCCATTTCGAGCTGAAAGTGCTCGCTCATCATGAACTTTACTAACTTGAGAACAGCCTCCTTGTTCTTGACGTACTTTGGGATCACAAGATCCTCCCCCCCGACTATGGAGGCCTCCTTCACGGGACCGCTTGGCAGCGGTGCAACACCCATGTATGTATCAACGCTTGAGTTGACCGTCATCATGAGTTCCTTGGCCCAAGGTCCCTCTATTATCATCGAATAGTACCCAAGGGCAAAACCTTGGTACGGCATCATCCATTCCTCTGGGGGCGGAACCACCTTGTCCTTGTGTATCATGTCCACCAAGAAAGTCAAGGCTTCCACTCCTGGTGTTTCGTTGATGACCGCTCTCTTCATGTCTGGACTGAGCTCGGCACCGCCGTTCTGCCACAGCCAGATGTCAAAGTGCCATGACCAATCCCCACCCACGGTTCCTCCCCACCTGTCTATTTTGCCATCACCATCCAAGTCTTTGGTCAGCTTTCTAGCAACCTCGAGGAACTCCTCCCATGTAGTGGGTGGGCTGAGCCCTTCCGCCTCGAAGTAGTCCTTCCTGTAGAAAAGCACCTGAGTGTTTGTGTTCAGAGGAAGACCCCATACGTGGTTTTCCCACAAGACGGTTGCCCATGGCCCAGGATAGAAGTCCTGCGCACCAACTCCGAGGGTGTCTAGGTAGTCGTCAAGTGGCAGGAGCACGCTCATGTTTGCTAGCTCAGGCACGTAGATGATATCCAGACGAATGAGATCTGCAGGGGCTTCTCCGACGGCGAGATACGTCAGCAGCTTGGTTCGCAGGGCATGATAGGGTACATACTCCATCTTTACCTTTATTTTGGGGTTTTGGGCCTCGAACTCGTCAAATAGCTCCCTCGCTCTGTTGGCTTCATGCACGCTATACGTATGCCAGAAAAGGAGTTCCACCACCCCCTCTTGTTCTGGCCCTTGCTGATTGAAGGGCCTAATGACAAATATGGCAATGCAAATCACGGCGACCAAAACCACCCCGACTAGAAGGGTTCTGTTTGCCGGCATGGGCAAAGTGTTATATACTTTTGTATTAATATACTTTTCCACAGGGGTGAAAGTGATGAGGAAATCTGGAATTCATAGTGGCATGCTAGTTCTAGCGCTCGTGTCGGTCCTCTCCGTTTCGGCACTTGTGATCGCGGCCGGTGAAACCACGGTCTACACCAAATTGACCAGAACAATCGACGGGGATCCCAGCGACTGGATAGGTTCCCCCCCTCGGGAGAACAGCTGGCAAGTGAGTAGTGGCGAGGGCATCTGGGAAGATGCTCGCGGTGACGATAGGGGGCCAGGAACGTACATCTATCCTACTGGCACTCATGACGGCCTGAAGCAGCAACTCGGCTATGCCCCCAAGATCTACACCGAGGGAAGTGTGGACCTCACGGAATTCAGGATATGTGCTGACAACCAGTACCTATACATGATGTTCAGGCTTCGCAACATGGGGCTCGACATAGTGGCGACCCAGTGGGGTGCCGAGAAGTACGGTTTTGGCAGACAACTCATTCAGGTGGCGATAGACACAGACAGGGTGTCAGGATCAGGGCGGGCGGATCTTGTGGAGGATACGTATCATGCAAACGCGAAGCTCTCAGCTGATGCAGCGTGGGAATGGTTGGTGTGCATCGATGGCTACACTCCGATGGTCTACTCGACCACGCAGAGGTTCGATCTGGAACTCATAGGAGGGAAGCTCAAAGCGGATGCCTCAAATGACACGATAGAAGTGGCTGTACCCTTGAGTACGATCGGCGATCCCACGGGCAAGACTTGGAGGTTCACAGTATTTGTCGGAGGCTATGATGAAGGGCACTATCGACAGGTATGGAACACCACTCTGGCCGAGAACGACGGATGGCCACCGTACTTCAGGTTCATGGGTGGGGAAGGCAAAGACCCGCCGAACGCCGGCTTAGACCCAAACATGATAGACATAGCCTTCACAACTAGCACAGCCCAACAGCAATCGATACTCGGCAAGTACAAGACAACAGGGGCCATCGTGGAAATAGGTGCATACCAAGACATCACGTTCGGACTGCCTCCGTCTCCTCCGTTGCTGACTGTTGAGACGGGAACGATAGCAGTGTCACTCGTAGTAATAGCAGTACTAGCGTACTATCTCTGGAAAGCAAGGAGCGCGCCAGTCAAGACAAGGTAGCATAGCAATGCCATTCCGGACGAAAGGTTTTTTTCTTTTTTTCTTCTTGTCGGAGAACCCTGAAGCAAGGGAAGCACGGAAAACTGCTCTACTGGGCAATCGCAATAGGGGTTGGTCTCCTAGTCGCAGGCATTAGTGCACCTATGTTGACTTGGAAGACCCCGACTGTTCCGAACATCGAAATCGACCTAGTTAGTGACAAGGTGACCTACCAACCTGCGGAGACCGCGGTGCTAGTGGCTGAAATAAGGAATCTGGGTGATAGGCTCTCTGGTGTCCCGGTGGAGTTTGAGATCACTGAGCCTTTTGGAGAAGTACTGTTCTCCGAAAGACGCATCATCGAAAGAATAGACAAGAATGAAGAGAGGCAAGTCCGAGTGTCATGGAAGGTGCCAGACATCGGCCTCTCGGGTTTTGTTGCGCGGGCCACAGTGATCGATGCAAATGGAAAACCCATAGCCAGCGATCACTATGTCTTCGATGTGGCTGAGGATTGGGTATTGGTCCCGAGGTACGGCTTTTTCGCCATCTTTCCCCCTGGGTCAGAAGACGTCGACAAAAAGATAAGGCAGATGGCTGAATTCCACATAAACTCAATTCAATTCTACGATTGGTTCGAGTATCATGGGAACTACACACCGACCGATTCCGAGTACGCGATTCTTGACAAGCAGATTGCCAGGAGCAAGGTTCTAGAGAAAATCCAGAAGGCCAAGGAAAGAGGCATGAGAACCATGGCCTACACAGCCATCTACGCAGTAGCCGAGTCGATCTACAGGGATCATCCAGACTGGGCTCTCACTGATAGACTTGGACAACCATTAAGGTTCGTTGACTGGCTCTACCTAGTCAACCCCGATCGCGGGTCAGGGTGGCATGATTACCTGATCCAGCAGTTCGTGGCCTCGATTGGCATGTTTGGCTGGGACGGGATACATCTCGACCAGTACGGAGAGGAATGGACGAAGAATCCCTACTGGGAAGGGTCTCGCGTTGACATGGAGAACGCTTTCTTGAGGTTTGTCAACGATGCGGTCTCTAAGATGAGGGAGGATTATCCTCAGTCGAAGCTCATCTTCAATCTAGTGAATGCATGGCCGTACGAGACGATCGCCAAACATTCGATGTCTGACGCAACCTATGTTGAAGTCTGGCCACCTTGGGACACCTACGCCGACATTCAGGCGCTGATTCGCCTAGGTAAGTCCTATGACCCGGAAAAGGCAGTTATCCTTGCAGCCTATGCGCCAAACAATCTGCCTTCGATATTGCTCCTGGACTCTGTGATCTTCGCCAACCAAGGCTTTCACATAGAGCTAGGAGAGGGAGATGGCATACTCGTCGATCCGTATTTCCCTCGTTACCAAATCCTGTCGGAGAACGCCAAGAAGGCCTTGGCGACGTATTATGAGACCATCACCAGATACGAAGCCTATATCTATGATAGAGACATCGGACGCCTTTCGGAAGCGGCTGAGGTGCTCAACTATGAGTCATCTGACATCGCAAAGTCGGGGAAGGTACTGGTGGTCTCCTATTCCAAGAAGGACGCCGCCCAAGAGCAAGCGAGGATAGTGCATCTCGTGAATTTCGTGGGGATAGAAAGCATGACGTGGAAGGCAACGCATCAATCCCCAAAGGAACTTTCGGATCTGCAGCTGAGAATCCGAATTCCAGAGGATCTGGTCGGAAGCATCGAGGGGGTATATCTTGTTGATCCAGACTCGGGGACATCTGACCCCGTGAGCCTGGAGTATCAAGTGAATGTGCGCGAGTCCGCCATTGAGTTGATACTCCCTTCACTGACATATTGGGATACTGTGATCGTGAAGTTCAACACCTCCAGCCATGTCGATGCCGTGGGTCAGAGGAATGCTTTTGCAGTGATCGACTCAGCTTCTGCGTACGCATCCTCTCATTCAGACAAGGATGGCTCGATGTGCATGAGGCGGATATGTGGACCCCAGTGGAGAGAAACCAACGATCCCGCTCGCGCTGTCCCCTTGGCTCAGGCCCGCTCAGCCCCCGACGCCCCGCAAACCCTCGAGCTGAATCCTCAAAAGACATATCAGGAAGACCCAATGGTGACCGGACGGGGAAAACAGGACCATCAGTCCGGAGTAGACAAGAAGTGAGTTTCGCTATGGAGGCTTGAGGCAGGATGAGAGGAGTTCGAGAAGACCTCCTGTCGGTTCTGGAGAGCCTCGGACTGACAAGACTCGAGGCCCAAATCTACTTCAACCTTTTGGTGAGAGGTGAGGCTGAAGCAAAGGAGATGGTTCAGACATTCAACATATACTTCCCCCAGTTCTACGGCCTAGTCAGCAATCTAGAACGAAAGGGGTTCATTGAGGTGCAGCAGGGTCGTCCGAAGAGATACCGTGCTGTAGACCAGAAGGAGATCGCCCGGCGAAAGATGAGAGAGATGGAAACGGGTGTCGAAGTCTTGACGAAGTCGATTGAGGATGCGCGAGAGAAAGCGGAGACCCCACGAAGGCCTTCTGTCTGGATTACCAGTGGTGTTCAGAACATCTTGTACAATGTGAATGCAATCATCAAGAGCGCCAGACTCGAAGCAACAATGGTCATTGAGAGTAGGTTCATTCCCGACGTGGCGCACACCTTGGTTAAGAAAGCAAGTGAAGGGGTGCAGGTCTACCTTATCACCTATCCGAGAGAGCCGGGACCGGATCTGATGAAACGAGTGAAGAAGGTAGGCAGGATACGCACCTTCGACACATGCCCGTTTGCCATCCTTGCTGTAGCCGACTGTGAGAGGGCTCTAATGGCCCATGGACTGCTGGAGGCTGCCCCTCCGGAAAGACAATATGGAGTCGTCTTTCATGAACCCCTTACTCCGATCTTCTTCAGTGAGAACTTCTATGAGTTGTGGAAGCGAGCTAGGCCCCTTATTCAGGAGGCGGGCCCGAAGCTTCCCGCAGCATTTAGGTCCCAACGAATGGCCTTGATAGAAATCAAAAACCTTCTCAAGAAAGGGGACGTCATTGCCAAGGTAAGAGGGCGCTTTGTTAGGACTGGTGAGATCGTTGAAAAGAAGGGGGTTGTGGCAGGCTTGACGGACAATGAGGCGCACAAGAACTTCTCCATAAGGCTACAGGACGGAAAGGTTCTGACGGTTGGCGGCTTCTATTCTACGCTTGAGGACATAGAAGCTGAACTTGTCACCATCTCAGAGGTGACTTCTCGGAAGCGGGGATCCAAGTGATCCCCGGATATCACATGGCGAGGAAGGCGGTCTGACAACATCAACCGAAGACAGCGGCATCGCGCATACACGCGCGCGCCGACTTTCTCACGCCGCCATGATGCGCTGATCCACTAAATCCGAAAACGCGCGATTGGGTCAAAGAGCCGCAAGAAAAGTCCAGATTTACCATTTTAGTCGTAGACTCGAACCCATTTGGGCTCGGATACCGCCGGGCCCGTCTAGTTCACTTAGAAGAGTGAAGGTCTATCCAGCTAAGCAGTGTGTAGCGAGAAGTCGTGGTATATTGTCGCGAAGAGCTTGACTCCTTTGATGTACTGTTCCGCTGTTATGAACTCGTTCGGCCTGTGCGCCATGTAGGCCGCGCCCGAACCAGCAGAGATCATGGGTCTTCCCAAGATTCGAGGAAGCCAGACCATTGCCCCTGAACCGGGCGCTATCGGAATGGTCATGACCTTGGGACTCACGGTCTTCTTCAGAGCTTGATCAACAACTCTGGCTATGGTTTCATCAGGGTCGACTCTGTAAGCCGGCAGTTCGCCTAACTTCTCTGCCGCTACGCCCCCAAAGCCCTTGCTCTGCAGATGCCTCTCCAGGCTCTCGAATATCGCCGACGGATTCTGCCCCGGAACAAGCCTCATGTCGAGCTTTGCGGATGCGCTGCCAGGGACTATCGTCTTGGTCCCTCCCGGGACGGTATAACCGCTCCACACCCCGTCTATGTTGAGCGTGGGCCTGTAGAAGGCCTCCATCAACGCCTCGGACACGCTCATGCCCTCCTTGATCTTCAGGTCGAAAGCCTCCTCAAGCTCTCCCCTGCTCATCGCTATCCGAGCCAACCCGTACTTGATCTTCTCTCCCAGGCTTGGCTCTTCCACTCCGTCGTAAAAGTGCGGTATCAGTACTTTCTCTCCTTCCTTCAGGGAGTTGAGCGCACGGACCAAGATCCACGCGGGGTTCTCGATCATCCCCGCGTAGGAACTGTGCACGTCCATCCCAGTCGGAGATCGCACCGACAGCTCCACGTAGAGAATTCCCTTGTACCCGCACATCAACAGGGCTTGGCCCTTCTTGTTCTCCCCTCCTTCCCCACAAAGAATCGAATCGCAATCCGAGAGTTCCACCTTGTGTTCCTCTATGAACGGCTTGAGATTGGGGCTCCCGATCTCCTCCTCGCCCTCGAATAGAAAGGTCAGGTTCAGGGGTATGGACCCCGTGCTTTGTATGATCGCCTCTGCTGCGTCCAAGCTCGCCATGAGGTTGTTCTTCATGTCGCAGGTGCCCCTCCCTATGACTTGGTCGCCAACGATCTGGGCTGAGAACGGATCGGCCTTCCACTGCTCCCTATCCCCAGGCGGTTGAACGTCGTAGTGCCCGTACACGAGCAGCGTACGTCCGCTTGTTCCTCTGATCCTGCCGAAGACTATGGGATGCCTCTTGGTCTGAAAGGTGCGAACGTCTTCCATCCCTTTCTCCCTCATCTTGCTGACGAGCCAGCCGACCGTCTCGTCGATCCCCGTGTTTTCGGTGCTGATTCCGGGCTGGCGAACGAATTCTCTGAGGTTCTCAAGGAATGCCTGCGAGTGCCCATCGATGAACTGATAGACGCCCTCCATGGTCGCTGCCAATGGAACGTGAACCGCTTTTTACCCTTGTCCTCTGTTTGGCTGCTCCGAGAGATAGTGATGTGTTGCCAGGAACCAGCGTGCTTGCGTGTTATCTCGCCCGTATGAGGCTCAGTTGACTCAGCCGCCTAAGGCTTGGCTCCGGACATCTCATCACCGTGGTCTTGATGCCCTACTTGAGACGTTCTACTTCTTGGACCACAGCAGCGCTCCTACAATCCCGGTGGCGACGACTGCTACCACCAGACAAGGCCACATTATCTGGGACCAATCGATCTCAGCCCCAGACTGATCAGGGACAGTTGTAATCTCTGCGAGGTCGATGATCTTCTCGAGTGCTTTCGACCTCACATTTATCACCGAGATACTGTCGGAACGGGCGTTCAGAGTATAGATCCTGCTGCAATTGTCGTCGGCAAACACGTAGTTCGGGAAGAACCCCTTCAGGGGGATGACCTTCTGCAGGAATCGGTCGTTATTCAGGTCATAGATGCTTATGAAAGCTCGATCGAGGTGCGCAATGTAGAGATAGTTCTCTTGGGGTTGATAGATGAGGCCAATCGCATTGACATAGATGAACTGCTCGGGTTCAAGGCCAATAGCCCTCGCCACATCCCCCAAATCGATCACTTTGTCTATCACATCTATGTCTGTGTTTATTGCCAGGACCACGGTACCGGCACCTACGAAGAGCGTATGTGAGCTGGAATCGTAGGCAAACGGGCAATATGGCCCCGCAGAAATGCCTAGGTCTCCAGGGGGATCATATGTGATCGTTTTCTCGATCGTGTAGTTGTCTGTCTCAATCACTTGAACAGCTATTGAGCCCCAGTCCCATCCTCCCAGAACGTATAGCTTGGAGCGGTCTGGCAGCTCGAAGGGTCTCTCATTGAAGACTCCTCCCTCCAACTTGATGCGTGCCTCTACCTCGAAGGTTGTGGCATCGAGAGCCAGAAAGGTGTCCGGGTATCCCCATCCTGAGGCTGGATCCGGCCAGACCGAATACACTATCTTTCGGTCGGCCGAAAGAACAAAGTGCCATAGTCCGCTTATGTTTGAAGGAAACGGATAAGTAGCGAGGAGACGCATGTCTTCCGCATCGACCTCCAACATGTATTCCCCTTGGGCGATGAGGAGGTTTCCGGCGTCATCTACCGCGACATCATAGGTGGAGGCGTCAGCGCGAATCGTGGGAAAAGTGACCACGCTTCTTATGGTCGCTTGACTAAGATCAAGCTCAAAAGCCTTTGGACTTTCTGTGATCAGGACATAGCCGGTAGTTAGCTTTGGTCCCTTGACGAAGAAACTTGGCTGGAGGTTCTCCTCGTTGAAGAGGAGCGTGCTTGCAAGGGTGAGATTATCTAAGTCCACCTTTATGAAAGCATTGGCGTCATTGCTGACAGCGTAGAGGAAACGAGAATTGGCGGGATCGATCTGCAGGTCGCGCACTTCTGTGAACTGAGGCCGAGGCAATTTGCTCAAGTCAATCGAGCCAACCATCGTGTCGGTCTCGGTGCTGACTATCTGGATGTTGTTCGTGTTCGTTGGCTTGGGCCAGTTTGCACCGACATACACCCACTGGCTGTCCCGGGAGGTTTCCAAGGTGAATTCGCCACCATCTATGGGTATGAAATTGACGCGCCATCCTGTCAGGTCAACTGAGAAGAGCCAACCATAGCCATGCGTTTGGATTTCTGGGTAGTAGCCGCCCCAAACGGCTGCATATAGCTTCCGCTCGTCTGGTAAAATCATGAGGTCATTTATGCCTGAGATTTCGCCCTGTGGAACGACAGTAATCATATGAACCCATGCTCTAACTTTGTGGTCATAGATCCCCACGACCCATCGATCCCCTTCTTGGGTAGCGACATACCACTTGTCTTGATCAGACTTACTTTCCTCAATCCGAATGAACCCTATTCGGTTGTCCGTGAGTTCTGTCACCTCATAGGTTTCCGTGTCGATGAATTTCACTGTGTTTCCACCGTCCCAAGCGATAAGGAATGGACCATGTTGCGATCGAATGATGTCTTGAGCTCCGATGTTGTCAATGGTGTGGACTACACTCATTGTTTGAGTATCGAGAACGAGCAGTCTCCTCCACGACGCACTGTGAACAAAGAGCTTCTTTCCGCTAGCGTCCAGTACAATGTGGTAGCACTGTAGCGGGAAGTAATCGGATAGATCGGCCACCGCTTCGACGGTGAGATTTGCCAGAAGTACCTTGAAAACGACGTCCGAGAGATGAAAACCGATGTAGGCGTATTTCCCATCCTCTGTAGCTGCTATGGTAGTAGGGCCCATCCCTTGGAGCATAGGCTCGCTTGAAGCCAGTGATTTTATGGATGACAAACTAGGTGTCGGCATTGGAATTGCAGCAGGATATCTGTTGATCAGAACGCCCAAGACAATCAGCATGAACAAGAGAGCTACAACAACTGATCCTCTCGATGTCCAAAATGCCATGGTATGTCTAGGAAGAAATATGTCTAACCGGCCGTTCTTATTTCTTCTTGAGAGGTGTGATCCGGCCGGCGAAGCGAGGTGGCACTTTTTCCCCAGTGGAATTGTGAAACGACTCATATGACCTCAGTGGTTCTTCTGAAGGAGATTGTCTTACCTACCTCCTGCCAGAATGTGGCCACGAACGAGATGGCGATAACGATACCTATCTGTGCGAGAGTTAAGGGAGCCAGCCTTAGATTCAGGCCTATGCTGGGAATACTCAAACCGAGAATCAAGAAGGCAGCCACACCCAGCGCCCAGAGATCCATCAATCGGTTGCTGAACACGCCGAGGCTGTAGAGTGGTTCCTTCTCCGAGCGTGAGACAAAGGCAAGGAGGATGTGAGCTATCATCCAAGTCGTGAACGCGATCGTCTGTAACTGAATGTCGGTGAAGTTCTGGGAGAGGGCGTATATGTATGAGACCACGACAGCCGCGGAAAGACTCAGGCCCGAAATGGAAATGCCCCTGATCATGTCGGAGTTTAGGAATCTCTCTTTTGGATTCCTTGGAGGCCTGCTGTATATCGTTCTCTCCGCAGGTTCCGCTACGAAGCCTGCAGAGGCGGCTAGGTCCATGAACAGCTCAAGCACGATTATCTGGACCGGGCTGAACGGCAGAGGGATATTGAGCAGAGCAGGCAGGAGGAAAATCAGCACTAGTGCCACCTTGACTGAAAGGTAGTACTTGATGCCCTTCGTGAGGTTGTCGAAGAGCTTCCTCCCCTCGAAGATGCCGTGGCCGATGGTGACATAGTTGTCGTCGGCCAGCACAACATCGGCCGCCTCTTTGGCGGCATCTGTCCCCTTGATGCCCATGGCCACGCCAATGTCTGCACCCTTGAGCGCCAGTGTGTCATTCACACCATCACCAGTCACGGCCACCACCTCCCCGTTCTCGCGAAGCGCCTTGACCAAGCGGTACTTGTGTTCAGGCGTGGTTCTCGCAAAGACAGAGACTTCCTTGACGGCCTTGCGCAGTTCGTCGTCTGATAGCTTGTCCAAGTCATCGCCGGTCATCACCCTCTCTGAGGGTATTCCCACGCTCTTGGCGATGTTGGATGCAGTCAGGGGATGATCTCCAGTGACAACGATCGTCCTTATTCCGGCTCGGGCGACCTGCCTTATCGTACTCGCTACCTCCTTCCTCGGCGGGTCATCCAGTGAGATCAGACCGACGAAGTCCAAGTTCTTCTCTATGTCTGAGAAGGAAGCGTCGAGTTCATTGGAGGAGAGGAACCTCTGCGCCACTGCAATCACCCTCCTGCCCTTGGCAGCTTCGCCTTCGAGCAGAGAATCGATTCCGGCCCTGTCACCCTTCGTAAGGGGCAGTATTTCCTCGGGTGCGCCTGTGATCACAATCTTCAGATTGCCTTCAACCCTGCGCACAACGGATTTTGTCTTCTTGTGATCGCCGAAGCTCCGCTCCCTGACGAGTTCCCCGCGACTGGTCGCCAATCCCAGCTCACTGGCTTTGTCGGCAATGGCTTTGTCCGTGGGAGTAAGTGAGAGTTCGGTCAATGCTTCCCAGGCAGCCTTCAGAACCTCCTCTTCACGTTCCTCGGGCAAGACAGACGCAACACGCATCTTGTTCTCCGTTATCGTTCCGGTCTTGTCCGTAACAATGACAGTGGTGTTGCCCAGCACTTCTACGGCCTTGAGTTTCTTCACGAGGAAATTCTCATGCGACAGCTTGTATGATCCGAGTCCCAGAACCATCGTGATCACTATCGGGAGTTCCTCAGGAATGACGGCGAAGGCGAGCGCGAGACCGGTCAGGATCATCTGCTGCAGATCCTGTCCGCGTAGGAATCCCAGAAGCGGAATCGATACGCTGAAGAAAGCGGCCACCCAGACTAGTTTCCCTGCGAGATCCTTCATTGCCAACTGGAGTGGCGTCTTGGGTGGCTTGATTTCCTGAGCGAGAGATGATATCTTGCCAATCTTGGTGCTCTTGCCCGTTGCGGATACCTCGGCTTTGCCTTCACCTGAGAGAATGAGGCTTCCCGCGTAGACATCATCTCCCTTCTCCTTCTCCTGAGGGAACGATTCTCCTGTGAGATGAGATTCGTCCTCCAAGAGGTTGAAGGACTCGACCGTTCTTCCGTCCGCAGCGACGCGGGTTCCAGGGGTGAGAAGGAGGATGTCGCCCGGAACTACCTGCTCCGTTAGGACCTCCTTGACTCCGCTATCTCTGTAGACCTTCGTCGTGGGGCTGGCTATCTTCGACAGGGCTGAAATAGCCTTCTTTGCTCTGTACTCGTTCCATATCTCAACGAAAACGAGGACCAAGATGACGACTAGTATCGTCAGGGCATCCTCAATCTTTCCCCACATAGAATAGAAAAACCCGACCACAAAGAGAAGCAGAATCATGGGCTCGGCTATCTCCTCCTTGGCTATGCCCAGAAAACTGATCTCGTACGGCTTTGAAACTTGGTTCAAACCGAATTCCGTCAGTCTTTTCTCCGCTTCTGAACTAGACAACCCCATCGCGTTGAGTCAGCTAGCCATGAATCTGCCTCGTGTATATAGGGATTCGAGCCGTGCCACAATAGGCTGAGGGTTTCAGAACATACGTTTCATTTGTGCACTTTCTGTTACTGCTTCCGAGTGAGTTTGGACGCTGCCTCTTTGTCGACTATCACCACAACATCTGGGTGCTTTTTGAGCAACGACGCAGGCACCTGTATGGTCTGAGGTCCCTCCACGGTCTTGACGATAGCATCGGCCTTGTTCTTCCCGCTGGCAAGAAGGATGATCTTCCGGGCCTCCGAAATCGTGCCTATGCCCATCGACAAGGCCTTGCGCGGAACTTCGCTCTCGTCCTTGAAGAATCGGGCGTTATCCCTGATCGTCTGAGGAGTAAGGCTCACCACTCTGGTCCTCGAATCGGCGGGCGAACCGGGCTCGTTGAACGCTATGTGGCCGTTCCCTCCGATCCCAAGGATCTGGATGTCTATCCCTCCCGCCGCCTTGATCATCTTCTCGTATTCGTGACAGAAAACCTCCGTGTCCTTGGCTCTTCCATCTGGTATGTGGACCTTGCTCTTGTCCACGTTGATGTTGTCGAACAGGTTATGGAACATGAAGTAGTGATAGCTCTGGTCGTGGTTCGGGTCAAGACCCAGGTATTCATCCAAGTTGAAAGTCGTGACACCTGAGAAGTCCAGCCCCTCCTCCTTGTGCATCCTGATCAACTCCTTGTACAGACCCAAAGGAGTGCTGCCCGTCGCCAACCCCAGCACGAGCTTCCTGTTTTTCTTCAGTTCATCGGCCACTATTGAGGCCGCTCTCCTGCTCATGTCGTCGTAGTTATCCGCGATTATGATTTTCATGTTCGTCACCTACTCGCTCGTTCCACATGGGATAGATAAGCCTTGATTGTTCATACCTCTGGAAGAGCGCAGAGGGGAGATATCATCTATCGAGCACATATTAAGCGAACTTGACATGAAAAGAGAGACTTGGCATTCAGGAGAATCGAGTGGGACAAGATCAAGCTGGATAACGGAGCTTTCGAGTCAGCTAGTATCTTCGACGTGAACAACGACGGAATTTCGGACATCGTATGCGGAGGGTATTGGTATGAAGGGCCGAACTGGAAGAAGCATAAGGTGTGTGACTTGCCGCTTTTCGGAGAATACTACGACGATTTCTCCACTATTCCCTTGGACGTGAACGGAGACGGCTACTTGGACATCATCACTGGTGGATGGTTTGGCAAGACCCTCTACTGGAGGGAGAATCCACTCGGTCAACTCTCGGAATGGAAGACTCACGTGATAGACGAATGTGGCCACATAGAGACGACGCGAGCTTGGGACGTCGACGGAGATGGTGAACTGGAGATAGTGCCAAACACTCCAGGCAATCCGATGGTCGTCTACAAGCTCATGCGAGACGGTTCAGGAATAGGCACGGGGCAGTTCCGGAAGCACAAGGTCTGGGATGGCGTCACCGGCCATGGATTGGGGTTCGGTGACATCAACGGTGATGGTCGAGGGGAACTGGTCCTCAGGAAGGGTTGGCTTGAGCCTCCGTCGGAACCCCTAGAAGAACAGTGGACGCTCCACGAAGAGTACGACCTCGGAAGCGCGAGCGTCCCAATCATAGTGGAGGACATCAACGGTGATGGCTTGGCGGAGTTGATAGTGGGCCAAGCGCACGGTTATGGCCTTGACTACTACCAGCAGTCATCTGACCAGAACGGTCAGAGGAAGTGGGCTCGAATCCCTATTGATCCATACTTCTCACAGTATCACGAGATGCAGTATGTGGATATTGATGGCGATGGTGAACGCGAACTCATCACCGGGAACCGCTATCGCGCTCATTGTGGAGCCGAACCCGGCGAGACTGAAGTAGTAGGACTGTACTGCTTCAAGTGGAACGGCCATTCGTTCACAAAACAGATCATTGATCACGGCAAAGCCGGAGAGGCTTCAGGTACTGGGATCTCTATGGCGATTGCAGACATTGATGGTGATGGGCGGTTGGACATCGTGGCCCCAGGAAAACAGGGACTCTATCTCTTTCGAAACCTAGGACCTGAAACGGTAGGCGATAAGAAGATCCCAGCGGGGAAGGCATGAGGAGGTGTAAGTGAATGGACAAAGTGAAGATCGGCTTTGTGGGAGCGGGGAAAATGGGACAGTGTGCACACCTGAGGAACTACGTGAACCTGCCTGACTGTGAAGTCGTAGCCATTGCAGAACTGCGTCCTGGGTTGGCGCAGGAAGTGGCCAAGAGGTTTGACGTGCCCCGGGTCTACAAGGATCACAGAGAGATGCTGAAAGAGGAGAAACTCGACGGCATTGTTACCTCGCAACCGTTCACGCGACACGGAATAATCGTCCCGGAGTTAATGAAGGCCGGAGTCCCGGTCTTCATCGAGAAGCCTCTGGCAAGCTCCGTCGAGGTAGGCGAAAGGATTATGCAGACCGTCAAGGAAAGTGGCACATGGCTCATGGTTGGTTATCACAAGCGCAGCGATCCTGCCACGATGTACGCCAAGGCAGAGATCGACCGACTCAAGCAAACCGGTGAACTTGGGGAGATGCGTTACGTTCGAATTAGTATGCCCCCTGGGGACTGGATCGCAGAAGGATTCCTCGGCTGGATCGAACCCGACGAACCCATGCCCAAGCTTGAATCGGATCCTCCGGCGACTGACATGGACGAACAGACATTCAAGGACTACGTTGAGTTTGTCAACTACTACATTCACCAAGTGAACCTGATGAGACATCTGTTGGGTGAATCCTACAGCGTCAGACATGTTGATCGATCAAGAGTGCTATTGATCACTCAGAGCGAAAGCGGTCTTCCAGGAGTCATAGAAATGGCTCCCTATTCTACAACTCTCGATTGGCAGGAGTCCGCCCTAGTTTGCTTCAGACACGGGTGGGTCAAGCTGGAGCTTCCAGCCCCGATGACCTCCAACCGGCCTGGGCGTGTCGAGATCTTCCGGGATCCCGGCAAGGAAGTCGTTCCTCAGACCACCGTCCCGCAGTTGCCGTGGGTTCATGCGATGCGACAGCAGGCAGCGAACTTCATCAAGGCCATCAGGGGAGAGGCAAAGCCGCCTTGTGAGGCTAGAGAGGCCCTAGAGGATCTGAAGGTCGCCCGTGAGTACATCAGGATCTCGAAAGGGAACTGACCTTGGTATACTCTATAGACACGCGTCTGCCATTTCCGAGATAACTCTCAACGGATCCTTTGCCTTGACTACGCCGCTTGCGAGAAGCACTCCTACTGTTCCAAGCTTGAGGGCAGCCCGCACGTCCTCGGCCGTCGTTATGCCAGCTCCGCATATCACCTTCGAGGTGGACCCGACTCGCCTGACTCTGTCAATGGAACCGGTCACGACTTCGGGTTTTGCCTTTGACACAGGTATCCCAGTTCCTATCAGTTCCGGCGGTTCTATCGCAACGAAGTCCGGGTTCAAGGAGGAGACCGCACCGGTGGTGTCAGCAGTGTCCGCACATATCAGGGAGATCAGCTTCAAAGAACGAGCGTGATTCACGGCCTCACTGATGAGCGAGAGGTTGACCCTTCTCTCCGAGTGGTTCAGTATGAAGCCATCCGCTCCCGCGTCCTTGATAGCTTGTAGTGTAGTGAAGCCCGTGAAGGCACCCACCTGCGCCTGATCCAAGGCCTGAGCGAAGACCGGGACCTCGACCTCTGAGACTATCGTTCTTAGGTCGACAAGTTGGGGTGCCACTGCGATCGTCACCCCCTTCTCCTTCCACACTTTCTCGGCCATTTTCGCCAGTTCGAGTGATTTCTTCCCGAGCGACTCTTCGTACGCCTTGAAGTTGATCACGATTGCCGGAGTCTTCATCGCGACCTTATCCTACCCGACAGTTGAAAAGGGTTATCGCTCTCAGCTTGCATAGTAGTAGTCTCCTGATGCCATCTGCTCTTGGTCAGCTCTGGATCCGGGCTTGTTGATCCTAGGCCGGCCGGTGTCTACATCCCTCCTGAAGGTGATCGAAAGCGATGATAGCAGCTTGTTCATGCCGTCCTTCATGGAAGTCGGCGAGTTGACGTGGCCTGAAGTGCCAGGCTCACCATCAAGCACGATAAGTCTGTCGGAAACGAAGTCAACGAAGAGTATGTCATGTTCCACCACGAAGGCGACCGACGCCTTGGCCTCCACGATACGTCGAATCGCTCTCTGCACGGCCATCCTCTGTTCGACATCTAGGTAGGCACAGGGTTCATCGAAGAAGTAGTAGTCCGCTTTGTGAACCAGCACCGTGGCCACCGCGACTGACTGCAACTCTCCACCACTGAGAGTGCTCACCTCCCTATCGACAATCTTGTCTACCCTCAGCGGCCTCAGGATTTCCGTTTCGGCCCACGATGGTATTTCCTGCGTTCCGGCGCTCGCCTGCAGAATCGATGATACGGTCCCGGTGAAGACATCGCTCAGGTACTGTGGCTTGTAGCTGACTGAGGGGTTGGATTCACCGAAGCAGTCTCTCATCACCTTCTTTATGAAAGTGGTCTTGCCGATGCCGTTCGGTCCCACAACTCCTATCACCTGCCCGATGTACGCCTTGCCACCGTCCATCTGCAAACGAAAGCCGCCCAGATCCATCGAAGCGTCTTCCCACCGCAACGATTCGACCGCTTCCACTTCGCCCGGCGGAGGCCTGACTGTGAATCTGATCTGCTCCTTCCTGATCCTGATGTTCTCGGACCTCAGGTATCCCTCGAGATACGAGTTCACACCCACCCTCGACGCCATAAGGTGCGAGACGATACCGTAGACGCCGGGCTCTCCGTAGATTACAGAGACGTAGTCAGCTAGGTAGTCCAGCAGTCCGAGGTCGTGTTCCACGATCAGCATGGTCTTCCCTTTCTCTTTGAGGCCACGCAGAACCTTCGCCACGGAGATCCTCTGCGACACATCTAGGAAACTCGATGGCTCGTCCACCAAGTACAGGTCGCCATCTTTCAGGATGGCCGCTGCTATTGCGAGTCTCTGGAGTTCGCCCCCGCTGAGCAGCCCGATGTCTCGGTCCAGCAAGTTGGACAGTTGAAGAGTGTCGGAGACTTCACTGACTGCGGCATTGTCAGCAGCTCTTGACAGGACTTCCCGAACTGACCCGCTAACGGCCTTCGGTATCAGGTCCACGTATTGCGGCTTGTGTACGACTCGGATCTTCCCACTCATGATGTTCTTCAAGAGAGAGGATGTGGTCGTCCCCCTGAGTCGGTCGGCTATCTGCTCCAGGTCTGGATGAGCGCCGGGATCGCCCAAGTTCGGGGTGATCTCGCCTGCGAGTATGTTCAGGATCGTGGATTTCCCAGTGCTGTTCTGTCCCACGATCGCCGTCACCTCTCCTGGCCTTACCTCTGGAAACCTGAACAGCTTGAACCCGTTCACCCCGTGGCGGTGGAATGCCTCCTTCTCGATCTCGTCGGGCAGGTTCACCACGCTTATCGCGAAAAATGGACATCTCTTCACGCAGATGCCGCACCCTATGCACACTTCCTCGTCAATGATCGGCGGCAAAGCATCGTCCAAGAAGTATATGGCCTCCTTGCCCGTCCTCACTACTGGACAGCTCTTCCTGCATACCCTCCCGCTGTCCTTTGGCCTGCAGGCCGACTTGTCGATTACCGCGACTCTGACCAAATCAACTTTCACCCGTTTCGTAGCGAATGGAAAAGAGTGGTGTGTATGAGTCTAAACCGCCAGATCCTCCGGCGTTATGCTGACGGAGGACCTCCGTTCAACACGCTCGATTTGTCCGTCTCGTATCCACGCGAGCCTGTCACTCACATCCACCATTTTCAGGTCATGAGTGGCGCAGATTACGGTGGTGTCCTTCTCGATTTTCAACCTGTAGAGAAGCTGAACTATCGTCAATCCCGTGGAAAGATCAAGGTTGCCGGTCGGCTCATCCGCCAATATGATCGACGGATCGTTCGCCAAGGCCCGCGCGATGGCTACCCTCTGTTGCTGACCACCGCTGAGCTCCGTGGGCCTGTGGTCTATCCTGTCACCCAGCCCAACCATCGTAAGTAGTTCTACCGCCTTCTTATCCCTCTCGGACTTGCTCATGCCAGTGAATATCATCGGAAGCGAGACATTGCCGGAGGCGGAAAGCACGGGGATCAGGTTGTACGTCTGAAAGATGAACCCGATCTTCCTGCTGCGAACCCAAGCCAATTCGCTCATGCTCATCTGAGCTAGCTCTACGTTGTCTATCTTCACGGATCCCTTGGTTGGTTTGTCGAGACCTCCTATCATGTTGAACAGAGTTGTCTTGCCGGAACCACTGGGCCCCATTATCGAAAGGTACTCCCCCTTCATGACTGACAGGTTTATGCCTTTGAGTGCCTGCACTACTCCCCCTCTGAGGACGTACTCTTTGTGGAGGTCAGATACTTCCACCACGGGCGCCCTAGACATCGTCCCGGCAATCAATACTGGAGATTAAAAGTCTTTTATCAGAGTTAGGGGCGCGGATTCCGTGATAGAGGGAGGTTTCCTCCTGATTTCCTCTAACAGAGGCTATGAGGGCGATGCGTTCTTGGAGGCTTTCGCAGTGGGCGTGGAGCACGACATTGAGGTTAAGTTGTTCGGAGTTGTGGACGAAGGGAGGGTAGTGGCGCAGACAACCAATCTTGACCAAGCTACGGACGCGCGATTTCTGTCTGACCTCAACGACCACAACGGCAAGCTGAGGTTCATCAAGAAGACCACTCCATGTTCACTGGTCGGAAGACCAGGGGAACTGGATTTGGTGTGCGACACATTGAATTCCGCGCTGCGGAGCCACGCGGGCAGGGATCGTGCAGCTGTGAGGCTGGAAGGAATCGGCTTCAACGATCCTAAGAGGGCGGGGATAATCTCACGGATTATGGCCGGGCCCATGGCTGCTGACCTGCGGACCCCCGAGGTTGTCGCCTATCTCTACTTGGGCAAGGAGTTCCTGTTGGCCGGCCTCGCAAAACCATTACCTGTACTTGGCGTAGAAAATGGCCCCTCTCTCGACTAGGGCATTCGTTAGTTCCTCTTCGCTGAGTCTTGCCACGCTGTTCTTTGTGATCCCGTAGATCTCCAGCAAACTCGAAAGGCGCGAATCGTCGTTTGAGAAGGCAAGTTCCCTTGCGTGAGAGTGAGCATACTTCTCGAACAACCTGATTGATGCCAGCGCTTCGTTCCTGCTTGCGGAGAAGCTGACCAACACCACATCTCCTTTGTTTCTTGGAGCTAATGCCTTGACTGCTACTTCGAAGTTGTTCACGCCGGCCATCACCAACAACAGCTCAGAGTCCACCCGATTCATCTTGTTGTATCCATGTTGATGAGCGGACACAACATCCTGCAGCGATAAGATCACATGATCCTCGTTCAGTACCCGATCCGGATCAATGACTTGAACATAGGTGGACTTCATCTCGTCTCTGACTTTCTGTACGATCGCGAAACAGCCCTCTCCCGTCACAGGGATGATTGCCATTGCTGCCCATCCCCCCGCTATCCTCCTTTCCCGCAACAACTGATTCAAGTTGAGGAACACACCTTTAATAACCGTTCGATCTAACGGCTCAACACGAGGATGGTGCAGAGTCGGCTGTACGATCTTGTCGATTGGGACGGCTTCTACCACCTCTGCCTAGAACTCGTGGACAGGATCCTAGCTTCTGGCAAGAAATTCGACGTGATAGTTGGGATTAGTCGGGGTGGGCTTGTCCCCGCAAGGATACTGTCGGATGAGCTTGAGAATCCCAACGTCGTCATCGTCAAAGTCGAGTTCTATACTGACATATACAAGGTTCGTCCTGAGCCCAGAGTGGTTCAGGTTCCTGAGGTAGAACTCGCAGGAAAAGACGTACTCTTGGTTGATGACGTGGCGGACAGTGGAAGGAGCCTTGAATGTGTTTCCAGACTCCTCAAGGACAAGGGAACTAAGTCCCTATTGATAGCCACCGTTTTCTACAAGCCGTGGAGTTCGGTCGTTCCGGACTTTTACGTCAGGACGACAGACCGATGGATTGTGTTCCCCCATGAGCAACGGGAGGCGATTCTGGCGATATCCAAGAAGATTGGAGAAGCAACACCTGATGCTGTTAGACAGCGACTGATAGACATAGGGTTCAAACCGAGCGTTGTCGACAGGACGCTGAAGAGAAAAGGGATCTAATTGGACTTCGTCTTTTCCAGATCCCAAAGGTCGCCGGCGGCATCAACAAGGTCGCTGACGGTCAAGACCAAGGCGGATGCTAGGCTGTAGAGCGTGGTCGATCTCTCCTCAAGCCGTCCGGCGATTTCTATCGTACCATCTATGTATGAGAGCAGCCTTTCGTAGTCGGAAGAGATCTGCCCACCGGCCCTGAGCAGGTGAACGTCGTAAGACCCTCTGGGGCTTCCTGTCTGCAAATACATCAGAGCTTCCCTTGCCCCGGCCAACGAGGACACTAACAGGGCATTGCCATCCCTAACCTCGCCCGGATAGCGAGAAAGGATGATGTTGGCTTCGCTCACCTTCCTCCTAGCCCATCCGTATGACTCGCTTGAGATTAGCACTTCCATGGTTGTCTATGCGGCCTCACCGGTCTGGCTTGCCTCGGGTTCCGGCTCTTGTTCCGCTTGAGATTCGGCGAGTTGCCTCTTGACTTGGGAGGTAACGTAGCCAGCCACCTTGTTGATTATGAATTTCGAGTGCGTATTGAGCACCTTGACCAGAAACTCCTTGTTGGACCTGAAGTCGGTTGAGAGATGACTCCCATATGTCGCTAGTATCGTGCCTCCGATCCTTTTGATCTTCGTCTCGTATACTCTCCCCAACCGTCTCAGTCCTCAACAGCGTCAATTCTGTCGTTTTTAAACACTTGGTCGGAAAGTTTTTATTGGGGGATGAGTGAGCTAGTTCGATAACGTATGTCACAAGCCGTTCCTGCCCAGTTGCAGGGGCAACCCGTCTATGTTCTGAAGGAAAACGTAGCGAGAACGACCGGGGATGACGTAGTGTCAAACATGCTGACTTTGAGTGCGGTGGTCGGAGAGCTCGTTAGCAGCTCTCTGGGACCTGCAGGTATGAGCAAGATGCTTGTGGGGACATTCGGCGACATAACGTACAGTAAGAGCGGAGCAACCATACTTTCAGAGGCGAACATCGAGCACCCTGTCGGTAAACTGTACGTGGAGGTTGCCAAGACGATAAACAAGAATGAGGGGGATGGAGCCTCAAGAGCCATCTATCTGGCGTCGAGGCTGGTTGCCAGGGGAGCTGAACTCACCAGAAAAGGCATACACCCCGCGGTCATTGCGGAGGGATTCGCCAAATCAAGCGATTACACCGCGCAGGTGCTGGAGAAGCTGGCGATCAAGGTCAAGCCCGATGATCGCACCATATTGAGGGACGTTGTCAAGACGCTGATAGTAGCCACTACGGGGAAGACAGAAGCTGAGACCGTAGAGAAGTGCACCGACATAGCTCTGGACGCAGCCTTGAAGGTAACGCAGAGAGGAAAGGCCGGGAATGAGCTCGACCTAGATGACGTGTCTGTGGTGAGCAAGGTCGGTGGTCAGCTGCTGGATTCCGAATTCGTGAACGGTCTGATAATCGAAAAGGAGGTGGCCTCGGCAGGAATGCCCAGGAGAGCAAAGGATGCAAGGATAGCGCTGATAGATTTCGCGCTGGAAGTGAAGAAGACCGAGATATCCCCCGAACTCGAGTTCAACGACCCCAGAACCATGATGAAGATGAAGGAGGAAGAACGGAGCACCGTGGAGGAAAAGGTTGCCAAGATAGTCGAGAGTGGAGCCAACGTCTTGTTCTCCCAGAAGGGGATTGACGACCGGGCTTCTTCTGCCCTCTCGAAAGCCAGCATAATGGCGATAAAGAACGTGAAGAGGTCGGACATGGAGAGACTCGTTAAGTCAACAGGAGCTAAGATGATCAACTACCACGGGGACCTGTCGAAGGATCTGTTGGGACGTGCGGACTCGGTGGAAGAGAGGAAGTATGAAGACGAGAAGCTGGTCATAGTGGAAGGGGCTTCAAGATCTAAGGCCGTCGCGGTGCTGCTCAGAGGAGTTGGCAAGGAGTCGGTCAAGGACAGTGAAAGGGCGATCAACAAGGGCTTGTCAGCAGTCAAGATGATCTATGAAGAGCCTCTGGTCGTCCCGACCGCAGGGGCGGAACTACTCGAAATGGCCGTCCGACTCAAGAAGTACTCTACTCGGACAAAGGGGGAAACCAGCCTGGCTATGGACGCTTTCTCCGAGGCGCTCATGGACCTAGTGCAAGCGATGGCGACGAACTCCGGAATGAAGATCACGAAGACACTCACTGAACTCAGGGCTTCTCACGCCAAGGCATCTGGCAGAAGCATCGGCATAGACGCCGTCGAGGGAAAGATGGTTGATTCCAAGAAGAAACGAATACTCGAACCGATCAAGTCTCTTCGAGTGATTCTGAGGTCTGCAACGGAACTTGCGACGATACTGATCAGGGTTGACGACATGCTACTCTCAACAAAGATGCCAGAAAGGAAGGGACCAAGGACCTAGTGGATTCGGTCAGGCTCGATCCATTCGTCCCGTCGCCACCGTAGCTGAGAATGACCCTCCATCCCTTCATCCTGGCATCAAAGCAGACTCGATGCTGCCGATGAACTGCGACTCGCTCTGCCCGTAGGTTCTGAAGGAGCCTGTCCCATCATCCGCGGGCGCGTGCATCTCACCCAAGGAGTATACCGATCCATCTCGTATTGTGAACCTTCCCTGCGGACCACCCTCAATGAAGTACTTGCCTGGCTCACACTCATGGAGAAAGAGGATCAAGACATCCCCAACGCGGAGGGGCGGATCATCCCACACAACCATTGTGTATCCGCCGACAGTTCCCCCGGTCTGGTGGATGGTGATTGTATCCGAGACTTTCAACGAACCCTTCAAGACCAGCTGGACCTCAAGGACATAGTCGGTGAAGACCAAGCCAGGTCCAAGCGTGGGCTCACGAAGGGTCTCAACATATGATTCTGCACCGATCACGACTCCCTTCACAACAACAGTTGTGTAGGGGGAAATTGCCAGCTCCTTCAGACTGCCGTACCCCCGAGCCCAACTAGCGTCAATGATCGTGACATTTGAACCGGAATTCGAACGATTCGTCAGCAGACTACCAGCCAACACCAATGTCAGCACTATTGTTGCAGGAGATAGGATCGATATGAATCTCCTCACTCGAACCCTTCTGAAGTATGCCTGAGCCATTTCTAGCTTTCTCTGGTGGTTGTAGGTTCTGTCGTCCATGGGCTCCCATCCCATCTCGGATCCGTCTTGTTGAAGATGCTCGTTGGATATTTAGACCTTTGACGTGGTGCTCCGGCCGGGATTTGAACTCCCGGGTCATAAGACCTCCCGGGTACCGAGCTCTCTCCTAGGAACGAGAGGCTCGAATGCTGTCGGCCGGTGTTAGCCGGTCTACATCACCGGAGCACCTGCCCCCGATTGGGACTCCTTATATTTTTGCCTTTCGAGCCAAAGCCGGATCTTGGGCAAAGGCATCGTTGTGGCAGTGGCTGGGACCCCGGGAGTTGGTAAGACCTCGTTGTGCTCCTTTCTCTCCCGGAGGTACGGGTACGGGCACCTAGAGGTAGGTGAGCTCGTGTCAGAGAGGAAACTGTACTTGGGCTATGACGAGGTTAGAGGGGTACCCATCGCCGACACGAGAGGCCTCAGGCGTGAGGTCGGACACGTGATCAGAAGAGGAGACTTCGACGTGTTGCTCATAGATGGGCACTATGCTTACGAACTCGTATCCAAGTCGGACACCTTCGGCGTCTTTGTGCTCAGACTGGATCCGCTTCGCTTATTCCGAAGATCGGCCAGGCTGTCAAGCATGAGAAAGGCAAAGGAGAATTCCCTGAGCGAGTTCCTTGGAACAGTATCAACCGAGGCCAGGCAGCGACATAATCGTGTGGCTGACTTGGATGTAACGCAACTTTCCATCGGTCAGACCGCCGCACTAATCAGGGCCTGCCTTACAAGGCAATCCTTTGCCAAGACGCCGCCGATAGAATGGATGGGAATCATGGGCGAGAAGAGGATTAGGAGGTTCCTCAAGGTTGTCGAAACTCAGGTACTTCTTGGTTAAGTGTCCGACCTGCGGAAAGTTCACGGGCATTAGGACGTCCGGAAGGTCGAGGGAATGTCCCTATTGTGGGACAAGGATATCGCAGAAGAACAGGGCGAGTTCTAGGCCCTACGATGCCATCGGATTGGCGGATGTGGTGAAGTCCGCGAACGAGTTTCTGGACGAGGGAGAAAACTCCGGGAATTGAACAGTCAGCGGTTCCTCGTTCAGATCAGTTAGCACCAACGCTCGTCCTACTGGCAAATGCTTGAGCTGAGAGTACATTCTCCTGTTCAAACCCATGAGATCCATGGCAACGCCTGAGTCAGCTGTCTCTGTCATGCGATGAACTACTTTCACACCCGCCGACTTCACGATGTCTGGGAAAACCTGTGAAGGGAACTGCGCCACCAAGACTAGGGATTCACCGTACTTGCGCATCTCGAAGAACATCTTCTCGAACAATGAAGGCTCTTGAGTCCTGTCCCTGTAGGGTACGATGTTCTGTGACTCCTCAATGAGTGTCACATGCTTCAGCTGGGACGCTCCTTGGATCAGACGATACTCGTACAGGAGCGCCAAGGCCATAGTCGAGAACAAGTTACGCAGGCTGGCGTCCTTGATGTCCCCCAGCCTCAAATCGCACGCGCATGAGGTGATATCCCCGATCTTGATCGGAGACCCATCAACGAACGTCTTCTTGGCCTCGCCTTGGACAAGCGGCTTCAAACGCCTCAGTAGCGCAAACTTGGTCTCGTTCTCGTAGTAGGAATTTGGGGAGTACTGTTCCAGAGACTCCACAACCTGAGCCATGCCCGCGGTCTCGTCGGCTATCCTTGACATGGCCAGTGTCTGAGTCAGTATCTCTCTGAACATGAAATACTGCGAGGCAGTGAAATGAAAGACGTTGTTGAAGGCATCCGTCACGATGGAGACGTGATCGCTGAAATCAGCCACTTGAAACGGATGTAACATGTCCAAGTGTCTCGAGCCGTCCAACTTCAGTACGGTTGCTCCGACCTCCCTCGCGGCATCTGAGTACTCGTTGTGACAGTCCAGTATCAAGACTGGCACCCTGTTGTCGGTGAGCAGTTTGACCAGCAGCTTACCGGTATTCGACTTCCCAGACCCTGTCGCCCCGAAGATGACCATGTGCTTTGAGATGGAGGACTGGGGAAGGTCCAGGAACTCGCCTGCCGTACCGGCGAACATGACTCGCCCAATCCTCAGCCCCTTATGATCCCGTGCCGTCGGGAGAGTCGAACCCTCAACGATGTCACTGGCCTTGCTCTCCACCAAGTGGAGTGACGACATGACCTCAGTCGTGCAGTTACTGTCGCTCGCCCTCTCCGCCACGGCCTTCTCATAGAATATGCGCTCCGCCAGTGAAGCCAGCTCTCCATCTTGAAGTGAGGTGACTTTGCATCCTCTGGTTGAGGCCATGAGAGCTGACTCGAGAGCCTGCACCTGAGCTTCGAGTCTCGCATCAGTGTCGTTCTTGGACGTTTCGTCGCAGTGGTCTGTCACGATTACGAAAGTCCTCAGCAAAGGTTGGGGAGAATCGCTCTCTGATCCCGGAGTGCTGTGGCTTATGGTTGTCACGATTGTGGCACCGACCCCTATTCTTGTCATGCCCTCAAGTGTGTTCTGTAACGCTGGCTTGCTTGAGCCCCACTGCTCAGCCTCCTGATATCTAGGGGACGAGAGTACCTCGAATGCTCTGAGCAGGGTCAAATGGCCGTTCCTGTGCATGACCAGCAGACCTCCGTCCTGACCTTCCACACCCCAACCTAGAGATCTGTAACCTCCTGCCCTAGACTTGAACAGCCTGAGGGCTATGAAACCCAGAAGAAGCACCAGTGCGGTAGATCCGAGTAGGACTGGCACGACGCCGAGGTACTCCTTGATCCAGACCACGCCGCCCGCCTTGCTTACCACGAAGATCAGGATCGCTAGCGACGCGACCCCTAGAACAGTGGCTCTCTCGATCTTCTCGTCCATGCAACAAAGACAGCTCCCGTCAGGGCAGCACCCAGCCAAAGAGATCGTAGGCCAGCTTCCCTAGCCCCTCGACGAAGTTGGAGAAGAAGCTCGTTATCCCGTCCACGACTCCCTTCGAGACACCGAACACAGCTCCGACCATCACTAAGGCTAGGACTATGAGCAAGCCCTCTTCGATTAACTGAGAACCCTTCAATCTCACCGTGCGATTCACCACTATGCAAACGCGCTCAATCCCTTATAATCTCCAAGATCGTCAGAGCATGGATAACAGTCTGCTGAACGACAAAAAGGAGACGATCATGAGAGCTGATCCGGTTGCGAACTTGATCAAGGGCCTTCTGAACTGGAACTTCCTTGAACTGATTGTGAATATCGATGATTTGAGGAAAAACAAACTGACGAACATCAGCGGAGCGGTAGGTCCGTCGAGCTGCGTCGTGTAGGGCACCCTCAACTTCGAAACAAGCGATGTAGAGGCGGAAAGAAAGCCCATCGTGAACGAGATCAAATAGTGCAGGAACTCTGCCCTATGGGAAATCTCCTCAAGCGATCGCTTGGACTCCACCGCTAGCGCAAGGTTCTCTGCCCACATATCCAAGAAAGGCCCCGCAGAAAGGATGTCCGCGGTCCCGTAGCCGACCATCTTTGAGAACACCGTTTTCATGCTTCCCTTGGACCCTTCCCCCCGAAGAGACGGCAGGATGTGTTCTGCACCAGTTCCAGACAGCAGGAGCAGAGAGATTGAGTCACTGACGGGCGCGAGGAACTCATCTCCTTCTTGGACTCTCTTTGACAAAGCGGACTCGGCACTGATGCCCGAAGACATGTCCACGGATAGATCAGTGCAGAAGCGGAGGAGATCCGATTTGAGGCTCAAATCCTGGGATGGCTCAGAAGGGAATCTCGCGAAAACGAACGTCATGACGAATGAGGTTGCAGAAACAAGGGGCAGCAATATGGGCGGGAAAGCCGCCAATATGAACGGGCAAAGGGATAGTAGTAGTGACGAGACTACCCACAGCGAGTATCTTCTATCAAACGGCCAAGAGGTCATCGCGCATCGTAGCCCATTTCGCAATGAAGTATGAAACCAGTGGATGAAGACCCAAGAACGCGGCCGAAACCGGCGACCCTTCGGGGAAGATGAAGGAAGTCGACAACAGGACCGCGAATGGCACTATGAAAAGGACAAAGGTCAACACTATCAACCTATTCTGAAGAGAACTCGACTCGACCTTCAGCGCCTTTCTGTTCACTGATTCCACCAAGTTCATCCGCTCCCTGATGCCTGCCTGTGCCTGGACGATGGTCTCGGACAGCCGATAGGAATCCGCTACCCCCGACGGCATGGATTCTCCTCTGTTCGAACTTGAGTATAGTCCATTCAGAATCAGGAATTCTTCCTGGGAGGGTCTCTCCTCCCCCGACGCGTCCAGTTCAGAGACCTCGAGTACAGACTGTAGCTCTGACTCGCCAGCGTTTCTCAGCGCCCAATACAGGAACAACTTGCGTGACTTCATTCTGGCCTCTCCGTCCGCATCGCGGGCTGCGCCTAACAGCCTGAACAGTTTCTCTGCCAGAGTCTTGGTCAAAATCCCGAGCATCAACCCCCTAAGGTGAGCGAGGGAAGCGCACCACATATGCGGGCTCTCACCGCAGAGAGATCCCGGACATCATCTGACGCCAACTGTGCAAGGATCCGCTGTACTTCCTCGTACGACCTAGCGACAGTGCCGACTTCTAAGTTTCTCTTTCTTTCTACTTCATCCATAAGGACTCTGAAACCACACTCGCCCTGCTCAACAGCGGATTCACCACCCTTGACGGAGATCAATCTGGGAGATCCGGACTCATCTACGTCACACACGGTCGTCATAGAACCGACCGATCGGAGGGTTCCCAGTTCGTGTTCTTCCTTCCTCAGAAAGACTATCAGATCGAGGTTTGTGAGCAAGTCCGCCGCGATCCCATAGACTTTGGTGACCCTTCTGACGAAATCCGTCGCGCCCGACGCATGCGAGGTGTGGATCACCCTTATCCCGGCCGCCATGGCGTGGAACAATGCTCTGAAATGATCCGAGAACTGTACTTCTCCTAGGATAACGTATGATGGATTCCTATGAAGGAGCTTCACGATCTCGGACGACTTCCTGCGAGACGACCCCTTGCTTTCAAAGGGATCAACCACTAAATGGAGACCCCGCGAGTCCCTACGCCTAGACTCTGGGAATATCTCAACGCAATCCTCCAAGTATATCTTCCTCCACCAAGTTGGGGTCAGCGCATCCAATGAAGTGAGTAGTGTTGTCTTGCCGCTCCCGGGTTCCCCTATTATCGAGATGTTCATCCTGTGGAACAGGAACGACATCATCAGAGATGCCTCCTCCAGAGTGATGAAGTTCTGATTGATCAACTCTACTAGACAGAACGGGGACTGCCTCAGCTTCCTGATGTCCAAGGCATATCTTCCGACTACAAGCGGATATGCGTCAACGGAAACTCGGGACGTACAGAAGCCTGTCACTAGATCCCCCTTGATCGATGGTACCTTAAGATCCAGCCTGAGGCCAGTATTGCGCCTGAGGTTCACGATGAGTGGTTCTATGTCATTGAGGTTCAACCGAATGTTCGTCGTGAGCCGGCCAAATGAGGCGTGATCTACGTAAGCGCTCAGTCCGACAGCATCAACGTAGATCTCTTGGACATACGGGTCGGCATACAAGGGGTACAGCTTCGAAAGCCCTACAGATCTGAAAGCGGAATGAGAAAGGATCGCTTCTCTGACTCTCTCGGAGAAACCGTGGACTACGGAATCCATGTAGCGACCGCCAAGGACCTTTCGGTAGCATAGTAGCTCTTCGAATTTGCCTCTTCCCAAGAGTACTTTCGAAAGCAAGCCCCGCATGAAGAATGACACATCCAGCACGGCCCTCATGTATTCCTCCGATGCATAACGTACCGAGTAGTTCCGTCGATCTGGCCGCACCTGAACCATCAAGTGAGAGAGCCCTGACTGGTCGCTTCCGTCAGCTGGCTCAAGCGCCGGACGAAACATTGCCACTGGTTCATCGATGTTAGCCTCTGCAAGGCCGCTGTCTTGCTTCTGAGGGGAAGCATAATGGTGCCCAAACCCCGGGTAGATCTCATACCCATCCGGCACTTTGGATCTTGACGTGAATTGAAGGGAAACAGAGCGAAGAGATGACGAGATGTTTCTCGCCCTTTTCTTCACAGCTTCAATAACCCTGGGGGAGTCTATCACTTCAGTTCCCTCAGAGCCAATAATGGTTATTCTAGTTACACGGCCGGCAAACCTAGAGTAGAACAGCATCAGCGCTGACATCTCAGAATAGTCGTCGGCGGGGATGCCTGAGAACACTGTGAGACAACCGTTCGATCTTGCGAACAAGATTTCACTTGATTTCAGCCGCAATCTCCCCCTTTTCCCTTGTGGTTCTCTCACGCTGGCGGGAATCCATTTCCAGCAACTTCGCCTGCAGGGTGTTCATTTTGTTCGAGATCCTAGAGATCTCGTTCTTCAGGTTCTGAACCTCATCCAGTAGAGCCTCCAGTACGACGTCGTTCTGACCCAAAGTCTCTCACTACGCACTGGAACGCGGGGCTTATGAGCACCACCGGCATTGATGAATTGTGATAGACGAACTTCTAGTTGGAGCCTTCTTTATCAACGCCGCGTCCATGTGTGTTGAGGACCTGCGGACCAGTTCGGTTCCGCTCGGTCAAGCCTTGGCCTCTCTGTTTATAGCGAGTGTCAGGCATGTCGTCGGTGAAACAAAGGCCATCACCGAGTGGGCACCCCTCAGCCTTGGAGAAGTTTTGGGCTTTCTGCTACTATGCGTATTGGTCGCGCTCGGTAGAACCGGTAGTGCCGACCTGATATTCCTGCTCTCCCTGCGTGTGTTGTTTCCCGAGAGGATGACATTGTATGGAACGTCATTGTTCTTGGCTGGCGGTATGCCCATCGCTGTAACGATCTCGGAGATGTCGCTGGCCAACGCCCTGTTGCTTGTGCTGAGGTACAGAACCGTATCACTCCTTCGAAGACGGGGGCTGACATCTCTCGGCTACGTGCCTGAATTCTTGGCGCTGTTCGCGCCACTTGCGTGGGCATTCTCCGTGGTTGGAGAGAAGGGTGAAGAAAGAGTTCCGTTTATTCCGTTCCTGACTGCAGGGGCGATTATAGGGATGTCCTTCAATACTCTGTTGGTGTGAGAATGAGCGCCATAGTTGAGAAAGTATTGGTGTTGGCACTGTCCGCCTTCATATCGCTGACGGCGATCGGGATAGTCGTACAGCAGGTTCTGCCACTTCTTGCGGATCTATATCAGAGATACATCGAGGGCAAGGCTCTGCCGACCAAGGATCCTGTGGGTGTTCGCGAACCAGTCTAGCGAGGGTTCACCATGGAGTACGTGGAGTTCGCTGGCGACAACCTAGCTTGGTTGCTGATGTGCCTGGCCGTTTCCACCTCAGCTCTGTACCCCGTGCACTTCCTGTCATCGGAGCTACTGGTGGCCTCCTGCGATGCGATGTCTGCAATGTTGGCACCAGTGAGATTGACACACTCAGATTGGGCTCAAATCAGGGTTGACCTGCCCTCCTTCGCATTGGTCTCCGTGGAAGGAACCTCTGGAGACGAACTCGCTATTCGTGTGCTCCTTGTCAACTCCACATTGAGGATTACCGCCGTAGCTACAGAGAGAATCAATGGATCGCTGTACGTGAGGAGCCAACGCGGCGGGTGAGCGAGCCTGAAACCGAAGGCATTCGTGGATCTTGCGACAGGAATAGTGCTGCTCCCCCTAGTGGCAATAGGGCTCTACTTGATCATCATCATATGCCACGATTCTGCCGTTGAACTCGGAAGACTGGTGTCCTTCCTGCGGTGCGTGTGAGAATGAACATATCGGTCGACGTGATCGCTGCAGCTGTTGTTGTCTCGACCGGCTGCATCTTGGTCCTAGCGCTTGCATCGATGCCCCCGCGGCTCGTCGAGCTGAATCAAGGGGCAATTGGTAAGTTCTTCGACAAGTACGGCCTTTGCATTGACGGAGAAGATCTACTTGTCGTTCAGCAGACCAGAATCATCACAATACTAGCCCAAGACAGCCTGATTGGGCGACTCTACCCCCCGATCATAGAGGTGTACCTCCCTTCCGGCGACTTCAATTGCACGGTCATACTGGTAGGGGTGAGACGATGAGAGTGTCGCTGCCCTTCGTCGCGCTTGTGGGAGTAGCGACAGTGCTGATGCTCTGCATTGCCGGGGACATCTCGAATCTGAGATGGGCTGTGGCAAACGCCATAAGAACTAGGTTGTTGGTTCGGCAAGTTGACGCTTGGATTGGCGAGCTCGACAGTCACTTAGATACAACAGCGGATCGCGCGAGCAAGAGTGAGTCCTGTGAGAACCTCTCGCGATCGGAGTTCTTATCACATGTGCTCTGGGAAATGAATGCGTCCGTGAGCTCACTGATACGATCCGCATATGAATGCCGATACGCTTGGTCCGTTAACAATCAGTCAAGCTCAGAGACGACGGCGTATATCATAGGTTTTCATCTAGTAGTCACTATACCTGAAGAGGGGGTGGAAATTGGAGCGACCAAGTACTACTATGTCACGAGGCCATCAGGCAGAGATCCTGAACATGAAGCCGGAGAACCATCTCTCGTAGTTGTCTCTCACCGTGTATTCTGCTAGGCCAGAAGCTTGCGCTATCTTCGAGAAAGACACCCTCAATTTGCGTATGTTGGGACCAGATCTGGCGCCGTTGAACGCAGCGTACACGGAACAGGCAGCTCTAGATCTCGGATTGCTCACTATCTTGTGGGCATTGGCAAGAGAGAGGATTTTCAGTGATGACTTTCTTGCTACTTCCCACTCGTGTTCCATCCTCTCGGGTGACAACCCCCGCATTGAAAGCATCGGATCCAGTCCGGAGAAGATGTCTTCCAAGTGTTCCTCTGGTGTCTTGCAGCACACGTAGAGGCCTTGTTCCTTGAAGAGTGAGAGGGCTTGAATTACGTTCCTAGGTCTCGTTCTGTAACCGATTGAGTTGAGGGCATCTACCATCCTCGCTATCGTCAAGTGCCTCCTTGAGTCAGTCATCCTCGATGATATGAGGATGGCACCCCCGAGAAGATCACACATTCTTTGTCTGGTCTTTGAACAGGACTTGACCCTCCCAAGAAGCATCAAAGCTGTGGATATCTGCACTGTCGGCAGTGAAAGGATTCCAGCCAATAGGTCACCTGTCGCATACATCCTCAGATTCCGTTTGGAGGACAGGTGTTTCACAAGTAGGTCCGAAACCGCCAATTTCTTCCCGCCATAGCCGGTGAAGTAGGGCACGTCTGGAGAAGATCCAACTTCCTCAGTTCTTGATCCATCTGAGCCCCCTCGGTGAAGCAACATTTCCTCCTCAGGGCCGTATTCTCCCAAACCGACGACAAGGCCACACCCTTGGCACACGACCTCTCCCTCGGCCGACACCAGCGTGCTGTTGCACTCGGGGCAGCGGTCTTTGTCTCCGATCAACACGCTCGCGGAGGTCACGGATTGCGAATCATGCTGTGCCGTCTAAAGCGATGCGCACAACCAGAACTGCCCCTCCTCAACGGAAGTGGTTTCGCTGAGTTGATGTTGATGAGAGACTTAATAACACCCCACGCGATGTTGGCCACAAGATTGCTGAGACTAACGCTTGATGCGGAACTGAAGAAAATGATTGGAAAAAACGTCTCCGTTGAGACATCGGACGGATCTTTGTACACAGGGGTGCTCGAGGCATTCGATCCCGCATCATTGGCTCTGGTGCTATCAAACGCGGAGAAGGACAAGGGCCAGAAGTACTTCAGGGTCGTATTGGGTGGAGCTTACATCAGAGTGATCCTCCTGCCCAAGGCATTCGTGGAACTGAGGAAACTCGCTGAGAGGCTTGAGAGGATATTCCCCAACATGGTGAAGTACAATGAGGAAGCTGGCGTCGTAATTGTTCTCGATAAGGTCAGAGTTGATGAGAGAGGAGTCATCGAAGGCACGGGCATGGTAGCAGAGAGAGTGCAGAAAGTATACGAGGAGTTCATGAAGGGAGCAGGAACCGAGTCCTAGGCATGCAGCATATTCTGCAGCAGGGCAAGGGTTCTTTCGTACAGTGCTAGTGACGCTGCTCTATCTGGAGTCTCTCCATCAGTCTCTGCTAACAGACAACCTCCCTTGAACGAATAGTACCTTGCCAATCCGGCGATGATTCCGGCCGCTCCAGTGACTTGACCTCCCGTCACACGGATGTCGGCCTCCAGACACGCCCGGTATGTCTGGAAATCGTTGGGTAGAACGAAGACTCTTCGTTGCTTACCGATTGATTGAGTGTGATACCCCCCAAGCGTGAGCACCACGGTTGATCCCAGCTCCTTTGCAGTCCTAAGAAAGAGATCGGCCAGCTTGTGTTGACCTATCGATGACGGAGGCTGGAATGCCCCGACAAATACCAAAGCCGGCGTCTTTGATCCCTCAATCTCGACATAGAACAGAGTGTATGAACTCGGCTCCGCTACGCCCTGATCGTTCACGAACAGGGTTCTCAACGAATGATCAAGAACTATGTGCCTCAAGACCAAGGGTTTGACCGCGGACTTCTCTACGAAAAGGGAAGCCGTCCCCGCTCCTACTGCCCCTAGTCCGGGCAGGCCTGAGATAGCCACCACTGGCTCCCTCGGTGGGTTGTTGGGAGCGACGATCTCGGGCTGCGATGACAAACTGTCGCAGCTAATCTGAGCACGTTAATAAGTGCATCCGAAGTCTGGAGTGCGCGACTCGAGTCCGAAACCCTTATAGACGAGGCGGTTTGAGTTGCTGCGGAATAGTATTCGGGAACTGATCGATCATGGCTAAGTTATCTTTTCTAGGCGCGGTTGAGGAAGTCGGAAGATCCGCTATCCTGCTGGAGCCGAATGATGGGAGAGGCGTGCTATTGGACTGTGGAGTGCAGTTCAATCACACCGCGCGCTTCCCGGTGTACGTGGAACCTGGCAGAATCCAGGCACTCGCTATCAGTCATTGCCACCTTGATCATGTCGGAGGAGCTCCGCTGTTCTTCATAGGTGGAAGGAGGAACGCTGTCTCCACCAAGCTCACCAAGGAGCTGTCAGCGATACTCCTGCTAGACATGTTGAAGATATCAAGGGGAGATCTACCGTTTGACTCGGTGGAGGTCAGCAGATTCCTCTCTTCACTCAACGTGATTGAGAACAGGGAGAGGTACAGGCCCGACGGCACCCCGATATCGTTGGAGTTCTTCAACGCAGGACATGTGATCGGCGCATCGCAGATAATGGCGAATGTCGACGGCCTCAACGTGTTGTACACTGGGGACATGAACATGAAGAGTACGAGAATTGTTCCTGCGGCTGACACGAACTACGACAGGGAAGTGAACGTCTTGATATCTGAAAGCACATATGCCACGACCGACCACCCGCCTAGGGAGGCCGTTGAGGATAAGTTCGTGAAGGCAGTCAAGGAGGTTGTTGAATCCGGAGGGAGAGTTCTGATACCGGCATTCGGGGTGGGCAGATCCCAGGAAATAATCACCGTCCTCAAGGCTCACGGCTTCTCACACCGGGTGATGATAGACGGCATGACCAAGACGGTGACAGAGGTCCTCATGTCGCATCTAGAGTACCTCAACGAGCGAAAGAACTTCGAGGACGCCGTTCACGATGTCATCATCCTGCAAGGCAATCAAGATAGGAAAAATGCTACGAGGGATCCGGGTGTTATCGTGACACCCGCGGGCATGCTCAAGGGAGGGCCCTCCGTCAAGTACTCAGAGGAGGTGGCGAGAGGAAAAAAGAACGCGATATTCCTCGTCAGCTACCAAGTGGAAGGCACACCTGGAGCCGTCCTGCTGGAGAAGAAGGTGTTGCCATTGGGTGGCAAAATAGTTGAGGTGAAGGCTCGCGTAGAGCAATTCGACTTCTCCTCACACAACGGCAGAGCCGATTACATAGAACTCGCGAAGAAGACGAACCCTCAGACAGCGTTCCTGGTACACGGTACCAAGGACAACGTCAACTACCTAGCACAACAGCTGGAAGAAATCGGCATACCGAAGGTCATAAAACCAGCCCTCGGAGAAACGTACAATCTGAGCTAGGACAGACCAAGCGTCCGACTGATATTGCTTGAATCTACTGTGTGGATCTTGAAATCTCCGCCCCGATTTGCCTGAACATCTCTTCCGCGCCTTCCTCGAGAGGGCCCTCTTTCCCTTTGACTATGGCGGAGGAACAGGGTCTGACAATGCTCATCCCGAGCCTCCTCAGCCTTCCTTCAATTCCTTTCGCCGCGCTTCCGGCAAATATGAAATTCACTTTGGTGTCAAATGCAAATGCCTTCTTACCCCTGAGTTCAATGCCTTCCAGTCTTCCAAGAAGGTCCTTCATCGGTTTGGACATGCCGAAGGCTAGGGTTGGCCCTCCAATCGCCAGCAAATCATATTCTGCAAGCTTGTTGACGTCGACCTCATCGACCTTGACGCAATCAACTTGAACTTCCTGTTCTCTGATTCCCGATGCCAACGCTTTCGCTACCTTTTCCGTGTTGCCGAATTGTGTGTCGTAGATGACAATTGCTTTTCTCGTCCCCGTCATTCACGTTTGATTCAACTGAAGTATCATATAAAGAGGGGGGAAGACCTCTGAATGGTTACGTCGCTGAGTAATTGACAGGGCATACAACTGCGGAGAAATGGACAAGCGAGGTCAAAATGGACTTCGCTGTCGATACGTGCGCGGCCGAGGAATTCTCAGATGTGAGTGAGAGAGAATGCCGCGGTCATACGCGGCCACGATTCAAGCGAAGATTGTGAGACACTACGCCAAGAAACGTTGCCTGGTCTGTGGGCGATCAAGATCAGGCCAACAAGCATGAGCTCAATGCGATTACCGGGGGTTCGAGCGATAGGAACCAGAAAGGAGTCTCTGGAGGAGGCCCTGAGGCTCCTGCAGTCCTGGCCAAGAGAGTGAGGAAGGCGAGGACCACACAGGCGACCGCGCCTAGGGCCTGAGTGGTCCTGTTGCGGAAGATGGTCGCACGTTGTGGAAGAACGATTTCTCGCTTAGGAGCGAAAAAGCCAAAGAGCGAGAATCCATTCTCAGTTTGCCACTTCGTATTTGAACTCTTGGCCTCACCTTTATGACCTCTCGCCAGTCCAGTCCTTCGAAGATGCTGAGCAAAGCCGAGACGGACTTTCTGAGGGGCGAGAAACAGGCCAAGCCGAACCAGCTGCGGTAGCTCAGGCATTGTGTGAGGAGGAAAATCAGGGCCCTTGGGGAACATGATTTGCCGGCGATCATGGCTAACGAGTGGGCAAGTGCCATGTTCAGGAGCGCTATTGAAGCCAATAACGGCCATGCTATCGAATCCAATAGCGCCTCGGAAACTCACCCCTCGGAAACTCAGGATTTGAGTGGGCCGGGCCGGATTCGAACCGGCGACCTCCGCCGTGTGAGGGCGGCATCATACCGAGCTAGACTACCGGCCCATCCATAGACGGTATGTGGTCCTGCCATCAAACCTACTTCTTCTTCGCCTTTGGCATCCTTCTCTTGAGTCTCAGGTTTGAGCTATGACACCCCTTCCTCCTGCACTTCGTGGCGTTTATGCTGTTCTTCGCACCACATCTCCTGCAGATCTTGGCGTTCAGTCTTCTGGCCTGAGCCAGCTGGATGAGCTCCGGATTGGTTACTGGCATGCTTCTATGTGAGGTCAAAGGACAGAGGCTTAAAAGTATTGGGCATCGTAGGCGTCCTGTGTGTCCGGTTGAGAACCCCTTTCCATGAATTCTGTCTCAGGAGCGATGTCTTGTGTCGCTCCTGTCAAGAGAAGCTGGAGAAAGGGGAGTTCTCGGAATTCGACCTTGAGATCAGCAAGATCCTGATGTCATCGGAGGAGGGCAAGGTATCCACAGAGGGGATTGAGTTTCTGAAGTCATATGCTGCCAGAGGCATATTGTTGATCAAGCTGCGAAAAGGTAACATGGCACATTTGTCGGCACAGCTCAACGACCTGCAGGACAAGATTCATCATGCGACCAGAAGGAAGGCCGTCTTCTTCGACGAGGGGGAGCCTCTTCGGGCCGTGTCTGAGAGACTCCTTTACCCCGCGAGGATATTGTCGTCCAGAACGTCCTGGCTACCAGGTGGGGCAAACTTGACGGTAATGAAAGTTGACGGGAAACTCGATGTGGATCTGAGGGAGGCCGCCAAGTTGTTATCCGACCTCTATGGAGTTGAGCTTAATATAACGAGCAATTCGCCCACTTAGGGCACATGAAGTACAAGTCCATGGACATCGGGCAGGTCAGTCCCGAGGCCGCAGGGAGGAAGGAACGACTAGCCGGTTGGGTTGATGAGGTAAGGGATCTAGGAAAAATAAAGTTCCTGCTTGTGAGAGATCGCACCGGAAGCGTGCAAGTCACATGGAAGAAGGGGTCATGTGAGGAATCCGTAGGGGAAGTAATCGGAACCCTTCATCAGAATGACGTGGTATCGGTCGTCGGCACAATAGAGCGAAGTACGGTGAGCAAGAGAGGAGTGGAGGTCCTCCCCGAGCAGATACACGTCCTGAACAGAGCCAAGCACCCCCTGCCGATGGACATTGCCGAGGACATCAGCACCGGCCTTGATGTGCGCCTCGATTACAGACCAATGGATCTCATGAGACCATCAAAACGGCGAATATTCGAGGTGTTCTCTGAGACCGTTTCTGCAGTTAGGGAGTTTTTCCACGCAAGAGGCTTTGCTGAGGTTGTCACTCCCAGGATAATATCTGCTGCGACCGAGGGGGGAGCTAATCTCTTCAACGTCCGCTACTTTGACAAGACCGTAAACCTCGCACAAAGCCCTCAGTTGTACAAGGAACAGCTGGTGATGGGACTTGAGAAGGTCTTCGAACTGGGCACTTACTTCAGGGCTGAACCTTTCGACTCGACGAGGCATCTGAATGAGTTTGTTTCCCTTGACATCGAGGTCGCCTTCGCGGATTGCGGAGATGTGATGGGGATTCTCCAAGACATGATCTTGGCCATATCCTCTGATATCGGTCGCAACGGTCAATTGGCTGATTCACTGGTACCGGAATTCAGAAAGATCTCTGGGCCCATTCCAGTGTATAGATATGAGGAAGTGGTGAACGTCTTGAAGGAACATGGGATGAAGGTGGAGTTCGGGTCGGATCTCTCAAGCGAGGACCTAAAGAAGGTCCAACAGTTCTCCGAGGGGGCCTATTTCATAACGGACTGGCCGACGAGCACGAAACCTTTCTACATCAAGCAACGAGACGGAGGTGACGTGACGGATTCTTTCGACTTTATGTGGGGCCCACTTGAGGTGTGCTCTGGTGGGTCAAGAGAAGAGGATCGTGGCAAGATCGAGAAGAAGCTAGTGGCATCTGGAATGAATCCAGCAACCTTCGAGGAGCACTTGAAGTTCTTCACATGTGGTATGCCGCCTCACGCCGGCTGGGGACTGGGGCTCAACAGGCTTCTCATGGCGATGATGGGATTGAGCAACATCAGGGAGGCTGTCCTTTACCCGAGGGACAGGTTCAGAATAACTCCTTGACGCGCGCCTAGGTTTCCTCGGCGTCTGAGACTCCAATCTCGCCTATCTTGAACATGGCCTCGCCTTCCGGCCTGTCCACGCTGACCACCAGACGAGCAACTCTGTTCCCGTGTCCTCCTGCTGCTTTTCTGATGAATATTCTGCTGTGACTTCTGTGTCCTAGTATGTGACCCCCCACAGGATAGGCTCCGAGGCCGAAGAACTCATCGGGCCTTGACATGACTTGATTGGTTACGACAGCCGACAAATTGAAGGCCATGCAAAGCCGCTCCAATCTGTGAAGATGCTTGTTCAATTTCTGTTGCCTTGTGACGAGCGTGTCTCTGCCCAAATACTCACTTCTGAAATGAGAGATCAGTGAATCTATGATCAGCAGCTTGACGCCTTGGGCTTTGATGACTTCATCCGCTCTTTCCAAGATGAGCATCTGGTGATCTGAATTGTAAGCTTCGGCGACGACTACCCTCTTGAGCACTGATTCCGGATCTAGACCCAAGTGCGTAGCCATGGTGGTTATCCTTTCTGGCCGAAAAGAGTTCTCTGTATCTATGTAGAGACAAGAGCCATCAATTCCTCCCTTTTCAATTGGGAGCTGTACGTTGACGCTGAGTTGATGGCATATTTGGGACTTCCCTGTGCCATACTCTCCGTAGAACTCCGTTATTGACATGGTCTCTATTCCCCCACCTAGCAGGTCGTCAAGGCTCTTGCTGGATGTCGTTGTCCTGCGGACCATCTTTCTCTTCTCCAGCATCTCCAAACCTGAAAGGAACTCAACATCCACTCCCTGTCTGGCTTGTGATATGATCCTAGAGGCCACCTTGTCTGACATCCCAGCCTTCACCAACTCGTGGACCGAAGCGGTCGCTAGGGACTCAATCGTGGAATACCCTATCTCTTTGAGCTTGGCGAGAGTTGCGGGGCCTATTCCGGGGATGTCTTCGAGATCAGCATACTCAAGCTTGCCCTTTGGAACGATCGGTTCCTCTTCTTCGGGTTCCTCGGGTTCTTCGGGGGCGGTCTTCTTACTTGGCATGATACGATTCAGTACAACTCGGGCAAGGATATAAAGTGTAGGCGGCACGATTTCACAATTGGACCCGCGCGACGACGTCAGAAAGGCCTTCGACCTGCTTGCTGAAGACTATGCAAGACTAAGGAGTTCCGGATTCGAGGAAACCGCGAGGCTGGTTTCCGGAAGAGAATTCGCAAGCATCTGTGATGCCGGATCTGGCCCTGACACATACGGGCGTCTGTTTGCAGGCGCGAGTCGCATGGTCGTTCAGTTCGACCTCTCAGAGGAAATGGTACACGTGGGGCGACGCAGGATCGCCAGTGAAGGAATCGACTGGAAGGTCCACAGCATTGTCTGTGACGTGACATCCTTGCCCTTCAGAAGTAACTCATTTGATCTGGCAGCTTCCGTCGCTGTCCTACATCACCTGACAAAGGAACTGGCTAAGTGCGCCCTCCTAGAGTTGCTCAGAATCACGGTACCGTGCAAGATGGTGTTTCTGTCTGTGTGGTTACCTGCAGCGATGTATCAGGCTCACACTGAGGACGTTCCCGGGGAAATGTCTCTGGTATGGTGGAAAACTCGACCCGGAGCTGTAGCCCGCTATTACCGGAAGTGGCAACCCAGGGAACTCAGGGATCTGTGTGAGTCATGCGGCTACCGCTATCTGGACTCTTACATATCTGGGAAGAACGTATTCGTTGCAGCCATGAAACTGTAACCGGACCACCTGCAACGAGCACGCTGTGCTGGAAAACCTGTTCCTGCAAGGATCTAGTTCAAATCGAGTGTCTTTGAGTTGAAGTGGCTGTTCTTGGATTGAGGAGACGGGTTCTGTTAACTCTTCGGCGCGTGGGGGTTAAGAGTGAACTACTCTTATTCCATCGTGGTTCGTGTCGATCCGCGGAAGACTTCCTCCACCTGCGCGACATGTGGTCGCTTGACGACCGAATGCGTAGGGAGAAAAGTCTGGTGTGCTCATTGTCGCACGCTTGAGGATCGAGACATGAATGGGGCCAAGAACATATTGGCCGGAGGGATGAGGTTCGTCCCAATCGCCCTGCCATGTGAAGGGATAAAGCAGTCAAAAGATGCTGACTCGATGGCAGCGGAGTTGGCTCAAAAGCGATGAGCTGAAGAGTCAACGGAACCAGGAGACGCAAAAAGGTATATGTAATGGTGACCGACCTCTGCTCCAGCGGCGTTGGTCTAGTCTGGTTAGGACTCCAGCCTTCCAAGGCGGATGAGGAAAGCTGGCAATCGCGGGTTCAAATCCCGCACATGGCCGAATGGCCAGCGGAAGCCGCACCAACGCCGCCCCCAGGTACACAACATGAAGAAGCCCTCGAAACACGCGGCAAGAGAGAGGATAAACCGACTTGTTAACGTCGCCCTCGAGATGTCTTCGCAGGACATTGCTAGGAGTGAGGCCGCGTTGACAACGGCATTCAAGATACTGAGGAGGTACAACGTGAGAGGCGTGCCTCTGTTCAAGCGATACTTCTACTGTCATGAGTGCAAGCGCGTCATCGTTCCAGGAAGGACTGCTACCGTAAGGGTGAGTTCAGGTAAGGTGAAGTCTCTCTCCATAACGTGCCTGAAGTGCGGACACGCGTACAGAATACCTTTAATTAAGAAAGGCAACCGCAAGAAAGATAGCGTCCAATGCAGGACGACATCGTAAAGTCATTTCTGATGCTCTTCGTGGTCACGGATTCATTGGGCAACATACCGATATTCAATTCCTTGCTTGAGCGTTTTGATCCCAAGTCCAGAAATAGAGATCATAGGGAGATCCGTGCTGGTCGCCACTTTCATACTCATGCTGTTCTCCGTGGCCGGAATGGGGATATTCTCCTATTTCGGCATAAGGATGAGTGACCTCAGAATCGCGTCCGGTCTGGTGCTATTCGTGTTGGCATTGAGAGAGTTCTTCGAGGCGAAAGAAGAACGCGAGATGAGCGTCGAGCGCATCACTGTTTTCCCACTGGCCACACCACTCTTGGCCGGCCCCGGGAGCATATCGACGATCATGGTGATAACCGAGTCACTGGGAGGACCGATTCTCACGCTGGTGGTTGTACTGGCAAATGCCCTAGTCTCTTATGCGATCCTCTCAAACTATCAGGTGATACTGTCGAAGCTGGGCAAGCCCGTGACTATTATGACAGCCAAAATATCGAATCTCATTGTCGCCGCGCTAGCAGTGAGTTTGGTGAGGCAGGGAATAGAGAAGTTCTTCGCCGTTAGTTAGATAATAAAGATATAAGGGGGACAGATTTCACTCTACTGGAATCGATTGGGGGTTACCGGGACTATCGTGTGCGAAGTCTGCGGAGAACACCTTGGTCCGAACTACAAGTTTTGTCCGAGGTGTGGCACTCCAGCCAAGTCTCTCTCAGCTCTGAGGAGGATACCCACGGGGAACCCGGAAATAGACAGGATACTGGAGGGGGGGCTTGAGAAGGGTAAGTCCTACCTCATCGCGGGCGAGACCGGAACAGGGAAGACGATATTCTCGCTGCAGTACCTCACGTACGGAGCTGCCAAAGGAGAACCCGGGATATATGTGACGATCGACGAGCGACCCGAAGTTCTCATTTCCGATGTCAGGAGGTTTGGCTGGGATCTGCAGCAGTACATAAACGAACGCAGGCTCGTGATCCTCCCGGTGAGGCAGTACTTCACAGCCAAGATGTGGGGCAAGGACATGGACGTGATCGTAAACAACATAGTGGGTGAACTGTCGAGAATATCCAAGTCCGTAGGAGCAAAGAGGCTGGTGATCGATCCCGTCGCGCCCCTAGTGACCATGAACACGACAGAAGTGACCTACACAAGGGAGTACATCAGGAGCCTCGTCTTCTCAATAGAAGAAAGGGTCGGGACCACCGCACTGATCACATCTGAAGTCCCAACAGGTGAGGATTCGATCAGCAGGTTTGGAGTTGAAGAGTTCATAACTTCGGGCATCATAATACTGGGGATAGCTAACGTCGATGGAAAACTCAAGAGAACTCTGTATGTGAGGAAGATGCGATGGACGGCAGTAGATCCGACACGGTACACCTTCAGGATAGAGAGAGGAAAGGGGATCGTCATCGACGGAGTACTAGGCTGACTACTTCTTTGTACCAGATTCCCCTATGGCTTCGAGTGCACTGTCTATTTGCTGTTGGGCTTCCTTGAGCTCTTCCTCGGTTATCTTGTCTTTGCGATGAAGCTCCTGAAGCTCCTTTGACCTCTTCCTTAGTTCGACTGCCTCTTCTACGGCCTCCTGCGTGCCGGGCTTAGGGGGTGGAACTATCATGCCGGCAAGGCCTTTCTCGGTGAGCTTCTGGAAATAGGTGTTGAGCGAGACCTCGGCTTCTCTTTGACTTATCTTGAACTCGCCCTCCATCCACTTTGACAGGTCGGACATAGATATGTTACCGTCTATCTTGCGCCACACCTTGCTTCCCACCTCATCGAGCTGGACCTTCTTCCGCTCGGGGATCGAGAGGGACTTGGAGACGACGTTCGGGAGGCCAGACCTTTCCACGGGGATCACGAGAATGACCGTGCCATCTTCGGAATCCTCGGTCTTGATCGCAGGGTTGATCACCGGGCGAGCCAACAGAAACCTTTCCCTAGAAAGCAACCTCTTCTTTTTCTTGAAGGGCCAGAAGGGAATATCGACCAATTTTCACTCGCACCCTTCTATGCTTCTTATAAAGGTGTCAGCTCGTTCCACTTCATCAGGCTTGCATGAGTAGCCAGCGATGAAGACCTTGTTGAAGTCCTCGTCAAGGAAGATCCTGAGCCTATCTTGTCTAGCGCCCGTAATGAACGGGATTGTACCCTTGGATGTCTTGCTCAGGTCTATCACTTCATCTGTGTCCTTGACCTTCTTGGTCAACGCACCTATGCCAGGAATCTTCTTCACCTCCTTAGCCTCGCCGGAGTTGAATAACCGCCCGAGCGTCTTGTGTTTCTTGAGCTGTTCCTTGGCCAGCCCGATGGATGAGAAGTACAGGAGTGAGGACCCGTGCACGAACGACGCTCTGAATCTACCGACTAGGATCTTGCGAGTCGACAACCTGTAGTCTTTGGGAATCTGGAACTTGGACCCAAACAACTTGTAGGAATAGAAGTCTCCATCAGTATGGCATTGTATCCCTCGCAAGATCTCCTCGAATTGGTCGCCCTTGGTCTCGCCGGGGGCAAGAGAGTACTGCACCAGCACTATCTTCCCCTCGTTCGGGCAAAGCCAGCAAGTAGTTATGAACAAATCATCCTTGACCTTCCAAGAGGAGAAAGATGCCTTGTGATCTGACACCCGAGCATTTCCCTTCTCGATCACAACCAGTGACTTCTTGTCTTTCATGGACTTCGTGACCTCCTTAACGTATCCGTCCAACGCCAACAATGGAAGTGCCTCCCCCCTCTTCTTTGTCCGCTCCCACTTCAGCTCCATTTGAGTTCGGTCGACAGAGTCAAATCTCATGAAGGCCTCAGACAATCCCCCGGACTCAGCGACCAAGTCCCAGTTGTCTGGAACCATCATCGACATCTCCAGCCAACCTATCGACTTCATTATGTCAGGCACCTCTCAACTCGGCTAATCGGCCCTCCAGTAGCCTTATCATTCTTGTCCTCAGTTGATCTACTGGTCGTACTGTTGACTTAAGTCGGACCAGCTTTTCACTCAGCGCCTTGTCCCTGAAGACTTCGGAGACCCAGTTGTCAAAATCCCCCCTGTATAGATGATAGACCAAGGACCTTGAATCCACCCTCTTTATCACGTCTAGGAACTCCTGATACGAATGCGCCACATCTCCAGTCATCATACCCTCTCCGGCCGCGAACCTGAAGGCCAAGTAGTCGGGCACTGAGTCCGCAGGAGAGTATCCAGCAACTATCCTCGGATCACGTTTTTCAAGGAAGAATCGTCCTTTTGCGGTCAGTTCCAAGGCGCCTTTCTTGTTGGCCTTGTTTGTCAGAAGACCATACCGCATCAGGAAGACGACGCGCTTCTCGACATCCGGCGCTCTCATCCCCAATACATCGGCCAAAGACTTGATGGAGGAGTCTGGGGAGTTTGATATGGCTTTCACTATTCTCAGGTCGATCTCGCCGATGGGCTTTTCCATTCCAGTTGGAGACGGCCCAAAAAGTAGATAACTCTTCCTTGTCGCCCGTCGAAGCTAATATACGCCGACACACCTCAAGTACGATAATGCAGGCAGTCGAGATCAGGAGAGACTGGTTCACAGGTAGGGTGTCCGTCATCGCGGCTGCAAGAAGCAAGAGACCCAAACTCGTGCAATCACCACCATCGACTCCACGAAAGACGTGTCCCTTCTGTCGTGGCAACGAGCGAATGACCCCTCCAGCCGAAATGGTCGCGGTATCAACACCCAGAGGCATCAAACTGAAGTTCGGAGAGGATGCTTCGAACGCGCACAAATGGGATGTCAGGGTATTTCCAAACATGTTTCCAGCCGTCTCCAGTAACACCCCTCCTGGCAATCCCTCGGCCTATGGACATCATCTGATCGTGGTGGAAACCCCGGACCACGCAAAGGATTTCGACCAACAGGACATCGAACAAATCGAAACGTATCTCAAGGTTTTGTTCTTCGAGATCACGAGACTAGATGCCGATCGGCGGGTCAAGTGCGTCAGCATATTCAAGAACTACGGGGAAGACGCGGGGGCTTCCATTCCACATCCTCACACTCAAATCATTGCCAGCCGAATGGTGCCCCCAAAGGTAGCGGCTGAGCTGAGAGCGTTCCGCAGCTTTGGAGGAGGTGGCAGCAGATCGGCTATGTCTGTTCTGGCTCAGCAGGCACGGAATGAAGGCAGACTGGTCTTGAACAAGGGGGGATACGTCGCGTTCGTGCCATATGCGCCGATGGAGCCTTTTGAACTCTGGGTAGCGCCGACAAAGGTTTTGCATTCAATCACCGAAGGTCCCCACGTCAGACAACTCGCGGACGTTCTCAAGACTTTACTCTCAGCGGTGAAGACGATCCATGGTGAAGTTGCTTACAACCTCTACTTCCATCTCCCACCCAAACGGGCTGAGAGATTCCACTGGCACATGGAGATCCTCCCAAGAACCAGCAAACTGGCCGGATACGAGCTTGGATTTGGGGCCTACATCATCACTGTGCCCCCGGAGGACGCGGCACGATTATATAGGCAAGCCTTGATGACCTAGACATTCTCATGGAGAGGATATCAAGGGAGTTTTACGTTCTATCTAGAATGCATGAGGCGGGCATGGTGAGCGAGGAGCGGGCAACAACCCCCCAAGCAATAGCGGAACTGACCAACACAGATGTGAATGCGATTGCGGGAATCCTGAATACACTCGAGCAAAGACAGTTGGTTGGAAAAACAACCTCTGAGGATAACCCAAGATTCTACGTATCGTCTCTCGGAATCATAATAGCTAGCGCAATATACACGTGAATGTCGACATGATAAGGGGAGTACTCATAATCACGCCAGAATATCCCCCTAAGGTACTTGGCCAGACGTCGCTGAGAGCGCGAGAGTTGGCCGGGCGTATGAGGGACGAAGGGCTGCTTGTGAGTGCGCTCGTCCATGATGATGTGCTGGTTGGCAACTTCATCGAGGACAGTATAAGAGTTGTCAGAATCAGCAATCCAATACGAACCTACTACTCTGTCCTCACCGTGGAGATGTTCCTGACCACTCAGTTCATACGGGAAGGCAAAAGATTGATTGAGGGAGAGATGGTTGACCTGATCGTGTCGTTTGAGTGGTTGACGTTGGCTTCTGCCTGTGCCCTCAAGATGGGGTTCGGTGTCCCGTTGGTCAGCATCGTTCAGTCAACCGAGCCTCAGAGGAGCGCTTGGAGGAGAGATCCGCTCAGCATAACCATTGAGAACTTCGAGAAGTCGCTCCTTGCCAAGGCAGACCTAGTAGTGCCATACTCCACTCAAACAATGAATGTGCTCTCTGACCACTACCGCGTAGATCAAAGGAAGATAGCCTCCTTTGACCTTCACTCCGAGTACGCAATAAAGGCGCTGTTATCCCTGGTGGACAGGGGAGGTGATGAAGACGAGAGTCCTGATGTTGACGTGGGAATATCCTCCTAGGAAGGTGGGCGGCCTCGCCGTTCATGTCCTGAATTTATGTAGGGGTCTCGCCCGGCTCGGAGTTGAGGTCGAGGTCTTCACTTGCTCATTTCCTGGGCAACCTGAAGTCGAGCACCCAGCAGAAGGCCTGACAATTCACAGGGTTGATGTTTACAACTTCCCCTCGCCTGACTTCCTCTCTTGGACCGTTGGCATGAACCACAGTATGCTCAGCGAGATCGTCTCCCTGCCGAACCTTCATGACTACGACCTGATACATGCACATGACTGGATGGTTCTGCCCACTGCAATCTCCCTGAGGAACTTACTGGGAGCGCCGGTGGTGTACAGCGTTCACTCAACGGAATACGGAAGAAGAAGAGGTATCCACACTGACTTTCAAAGGACGATATACGAAACGGAGGGATGGGGCACCTACGAGGCATCCAGAGTAATTGTCTGCAGCAACTACATGAAGGACCACATAAGTTGGCTCTTCAGGGTTCCTCAAGACAAAGTTCGCGTCATACCCAATGGCGTGGAGCTGCCTGAGAAGAGAGAACGACCGGGATTGGAGTTCAGAAGAAAGTACGCGAAGGACGAGGAGAAGATTGTCCTGTTCGTGGGGAGGATAGTCGAGGAGAAGGGCCTCAACGTGTTGATAGGAGCCATGCCGCTCTTGATCAGGTCTGGTGTTCAGGCCAAGCTGTTGATCGTAGGAGACGGATATGCATCTGACAGGATGAAGAAGGTCGCTTGGGACATCGGGGCATACGACAAGGTCTTCTTCACAGGGTACGTGAACGATCTGATGTTGGACAAGTTTTTCGGAATAGCAGATGCCCAGGCCGTTCCGTCCCTGTATGAGCCGTTCGGCATGGTCGCCTTGGAAGGTATGGTCAGGGGAGTGCCCATCGTGGTTTCTGACACCGGAGGGCTATCGGAAATAGTTGAACATGAGAGAACCGGGCTCAAGGTTCCTCCGGACAACTCCCTCGAACTCTCTTCAGCATTGAGGAGGCTGCTAGTGGAAGACCAACTGTCAAAGACACTGACTGGGAACGCAATGGCGGAAATCCCGAACAGGTTTTCTTGGTCAACCGTATGCGAAGGAACAAAGAAGACTTATGAGGAACTGCTGACGAGATAACAGCGTTCGCTTCCATCGAGCGAGCGGTGAGCGGTGTGAGATGGCGATTCCTGAAACAATAGCCAGAGCAGCAAATGACATCCGGTCAATGAGAATAAGGGGAGCGAGCAGAATAGCTGTGGCCAGTCTGGAGGCCTTGAGGAATGCCGCTGACGAGATCTACGTGGAGTCGGAGTCCCCCGGGATTTTTCTCGATAGGGTCAGAGAAGCAGAGAAGGTGCTCTTGGACACAAGACCTACCGCGGTCGCCCTTCCGAACGCACTGTCCTTTCTCGACAGCTCTTTGGATAGCGGGGTGTGCAATGGGGCGTCCAAAGAGGAATTGAGGAAGATCCTGGATGATTCTGTCTCCCAATTCATCGAGAGAGTGGACGAAGCATCGAGGAAAATAGCTGACCTTGCGATGCCACTGATCCAAGAAAATTCAACGGCTATTACTCATTGCCACAGCTCCGCAGCGGTCTCAGTCATGAGGAAGGCGGCAGCACGTGGATTGTTGCGGACTATCTACGTCACCGAGACAAGGCCTCTGTACCAAGGCAGGATCACCGCGAAGGAACTCGAGAACTCTGGTGCGTCCATCAAGTTCATCACCGATTCCGCCGCCGGGTTCTACATGGGGGATTCAGATATCATGATAGTGGGAGCCGATGCTGTTGCCATGAATGGCGACTTGATCAACAAGATTGGGACGTTTCAGATGGCAGCGTTGGCAAAGCAACTCAACAAGACAGTCTTGGTCGCAGCAGAAACGTACAAGATCGCCACAAAGGCCTTGACTGGAGCCGATGTTCCCATAGAATTCAGATCCTCCGAGGAGGTGTACGAGCAGGATCCCGCTGGGATAGGGAATCCGGAAATACTGAATCCTGCCTTTGATATCACACCGGCTGGGCTCATAAGCTCCATTGTGACCGAAATCGGAGTGATAGCCGAACCGGAGAGAGAGGTGCCCATCATGGCGAAGAAGGCCGGGCTGTTGCCAGGCAGGCAAGTCTTTTAGCCAGGAGCTACATCCCGTATTCGATGTCCATTTTCAGGGCATACGACATCAGGGGGATATACGGCAAGACCATCGGCATCCAAGACACCTTGAAAACTTCCTTCATATTCGCGAGGAGGTTCGGAAACGGAGGGCCGGTCATCGTGGGGAGGGATAATAGGAGAAGTAGCACTCCCATCTCTCTTTCGGCTCTGGCCGGAATCACGGCTGCCGGCGTCGAGGCTGTCGACATAGGAATGGTTCCTACGCCGTTGCTGTACTTTGCCGTGGCCCACAGCAAGGCCAAAGGCGGGGTAATGGTAACTGCTTCTCATAATCCAGTCTCCTACAACGGACTCAAGCTTGTGGAGGCCAACGCTCGCCCTCTCACGTATGAGACCGGAATCGGGGAGATAGAGAGAGAATTCAGAAACGCCAACATCGACTCAGATCTCGATGTCGCTGCCGATATCAGGAGGGAAGACATCCGGGGCGAATACGTTGACTTCATTACGAGAGGGGTCAGGGCCTCAGGCGACATCAAGGTGGTTTTCGAGCTGGGGAATGGTACGACCGGCCCGGTGTTGGAGAAGGTAGTTGAAAGACTCTCGCTGAATGCAACGATCTTGAACGGAGAGCCGGACTCTTCGTTCCCAAATGGCATGATCAACCCGGCTAACCAAGACACTCTGGTGGGGCTAACGAAGGCCGTCAGGGAAGAGCACGCTGACTTGGGGATAGGCCTAGACGTGGATGGCGACCGAGTTGGAGTGGTGACCAGAAGCGGCCGCTTCTTGTTCGGGGACTTCCTGCTGGCCATACTTTCGCGAGGAGTCCTGAGGAAACACAAGGGAGCAACGATTCTGTTGGATGTGAGAGCATCAAGGTCTGTGATCAACTACATACGTAAGCTGGGCGGAGGTGTCAAGCTGACCCGTGTTGGTCACTCATACATAGCCAACGCCATGCTGGACGGATCGTTCCCCCTTGGAGGCGAACTCTCCGGCCATGTGTATTTCAAGGACGGCTACTACGGTTATGACGACGGGATATACTGTGCCACCAAGTTGATGCAGCTGCTATCTGAGGAAGGTCACGACCTTGAAGAGATACTGGGTGGCTTTGAACAGACCTTCGTCTCGCCCGAGATTCGAGTTCAAGCCCCTGAGGAGAGGAAGTTCTCGATCGTCAAGAGCATAGAGGAGGAACTCCGGTCTGAGGGAATCCATGTTGACACCATGGATGGGGTCAGAGCAGAGTTGGAGAACGGCTGGTTTTCAATACGAGTATCGAACACAGAACCCGCTCTGGTCATTAGGGCTGAAGGGTACGGGGAGGGAGACCTCGAGAAAATGCTCGACCAGGTGAATCGACTCATATCAGGTGCACAATCAGTCAAGGAAGTGTGATATCCTGCTGTGAACGTCGGAGAGTGGCTCCGCATCTATGCCCCTTTCGCGCAGTGCCTTGGCGAACTCCTTTGTGAACCCATGGGTCACATATGCTTTCTCAGGATTGGCCATCTCGACGCACTTCACCAGCCCATCAAAGTCCGCGTGGTCACTGATGACGTATGAATGGTCGACTTCTACCATATGTGAGTACTGGTCTAGGATCGACCAGCCGCTGAAGGCAAACGAAACCGCCCCTCTCTTCCTCAGCTCCTCATACAACGGGAGCCTCTTAGCATAGGACGGCATGTAGACAACCCGGGCTCCGGCCTCCAACAATCTAGACGTGACCTCCGCGGTGATCTCCTCCTTCTTCTGGATGCGTTTGCCGAACAGTCTGTAGATGTCGTTGTAGGTCTCTATTGATGGCCAGGCATAGCATTGAAACCCCTCCAGCTGTCGGTCAAAGAACATCTGAAGGTGCTGTGATTTGCCCAGCGGGTACCCCACTATTATCACACACTTACCCCAGCCCAGAAGCTCCTTGATCCTCTCCACTGCCTCAGAGATCGTCTCCTCTTCCTCACTGAACGTGAACTTCCGGACCCCGAACGTTGCCTCTGTGACGATCACCTTCGCCCGAAGCGGGCGAAACCCGTCTTGGAACGGGCGATTCCTATCGTTGAAATCCCCGGTGTACAGGAACTCTCCGGGAACGTAGAACGCCGTGGATCCTAGTATGTGCCCATTTGGAATCAGAGAGGCCTGCCCGAACGATACCTTGTCAAAGAACTTACCTCTGACAGCGCAGAGTATCTTCGTCGGATCTGAGCAGACAACATGCTGGCCCGGCCTGATGTCCGATATGTGATCCGAGTGAGCGTGGGATACGAACCGAATGCCTGACGCATCTCCACCGGCGTGATCCATTGCAACGGTGAAGCCACCCTCGCTCACAGATGCGCCCTTGGATCCCAGCCTGATTCTGACCAATTTGGTTTCCCTATTCAGAGGAGACCATCATGTTCAACGTCTCTGCCCTGCAATACCAAGCCATACACAGGTTGAGGAAAGTGGACACTAGTACGAAGACTAGACCCGCAGCTGGTGCGACGACGGAGTTGGACTGAGCTGATACTATGTACTGCCACAGAGGGTCCCCCGACAACGCAGAGACCCGCATCGAGGTTCCAGATAGGAACGCGATAAGAAACAAGCCTACTACGAGCACCCACGGGACGCGGGCATCCCAAGCTGTGAGTAACAGAAAGAGCGAGGTCAGAAGCAGACCAGCAGCCGCATTCAGAAACATGAGAGAGAGGCTCGGCGGCAACGCCACAGATGCAGCGCCAAACGCAATCCAACTCGTGACTTCGAGAGCCGTCAGCTTGGTGGTCCAGATGAGGACCTCGATGACAGTCACGGCCACGGCGGTCGATGCCGTCGTCGAAGAGACTGCAACGTAGTTTCGCCTTGCCTCACCGAGCCAAGTTGAGATTGCCAGCGCATCGCAGAGGCTCAGGAACAACAACAGTGGCCAGGGCATGAAGCCATCCGCGAAGAGATTCGTCAGGAAGGAGATTGCGATCGGGAAGGCCATAGCCCCAAGGATGTAACCGAAGTCCCTAAGAAGTGACCGGAACAAGACCGACACAACCTTAGCAGCTGATAGTCCCATTTACATCGTCCCCCGTGCAGCGTCGATGAGGCGGCTGGAGAAGACTCGCACTCCCTCCACGACCCCGCCGTTAGCCGTCACTTCAGATATCAGTTGCTCGACCATTGGCTTGTCGTTGGTACATGATACCACCAGTCGATCGTCGCCGGTGTAGATCCAACTTGCACCCAGTTGGACCAATCGGTCCTCCACTGATTGAAGGGCCAGACCGCTCACCGTGAGCTCGAACCTGCCGGGACCCACCAGTCTCCTCCGGAGAACGTCTGCATTCCCGAATTCTGAAGACGATGGGCCTCTTATCAGCAGAACGATGTCACACAGGTTCTCCGGTTCGTCTGTTGCCATGATCACCGTCTTTCCTAAGGCAGTCAGTGAAGACAGGTAGTTCCTCACTATGGTCCTGTAGTCATCACCGATGTCTGAAGGCAGGTAGTCCAAGATGAAAAGCTCCTCGTCTTTGGCCAAACAGGTTGCCAGCTGCACCCTAGACCTTACTGGGTGACTCAGTTGCTCCCACCTTCTTCCGAGCAATTCGTCGAGCTGTAGCAGACTGGAGAGTTCCTGAACCCGGGCGGAGTTTCCCAAGCTGTCCGCTCCACTGAGACCGAGTATCTCCCTTACGCGCAACTTCGGAGGGAAAGTCAGCTCGTTTGAGAATGAGGAGATTCTCTTCCCCCGCCCTCTCACTTCCGGTTGCCCCGAGAAGACGTATCCCAAATACCCACCATTCCACGGAAGGTAGCCTGCTAAGGCGAAGATTAGGGACCTGACCGCCAGCCTGTTCTTGCTGACAATTCCCAGCATTAGGTTTTTCCCCAGTTCAAACGATAGGTCTTGTATCAGCGGAGTACTCCCTCTCTTCAACACGAGATGATCTGCCTTGACGATTGGCGTAGAACTCAATTTGACCTCTCCCCACACTTTGAGGGCTCATAACTCAAGATCCCGAGCACGAGCAGCTCAAAGGCCATCCAAATCATCGCCCTCGACATCAAAGCACTCCGGTTCGGATTAATAGCTTATGTCCGTCAGATATCACGCACCAACAGAGAACGAGAGGGGATGAGTTTGGCTATTGACGTCCAGATCTTGGCGGCTGAGAGCCTAGGGACAAGGAGCATGGCTACCAAGATTGCGACACCCGACGTCACTGTATTGATAGATGCCGGTGTTGCCCTAGGGCCCAGATTCGGACTGCTGCCCCACCCCTTAGAGTACAAGGCTCTGGCAGAGTCACGGAAGAGCATAAGGATGGCCGCTGAAAGATCAGATGTCTGTGTGATCACTCACTACCATCACGATCACTACTCTCCTCCCTTTGACAGCGACTACGTCTGGACGTGGAGCGACTACGAAACAGCCGAAGCACTGTACAAGGACAAACTGGTTCTGGTCAAGGATCCCAGAGAAAACATCAACCCATCCCAAAGGGTAAGGGCCTTCTACTTCAACAGGTTCCTCAGAGCCGTATCGCGAGAAGTGAAGGTTGCCGACGCGTCGAGCTTCGAGTTTGGGGAGACGAGGCTGGACTTCTCAAGGCCAGTTCCCCATGGCGAAGAAGGAACTAGGCTGGGATACGTGATCATGCTCAAAGTGTCATGTGGAAGAGATTCGTTCCTTTTTGCGTCGGACGTGCAAGGCCCGGTAAGTGATGAGACCCGAAACCTAATCCTTCGGTGGGGAGCATCCACGGTCTATGCTGGGGGCCCTCCCGCCTATTTGGTTCCCTTACAGATAGAGAAGGGATTGGTTGACAGGGCAATCCAGAACCTCGTGGTCATAGCGGAGAGAACCAAGGTCACGGTGGTTGATCATCATCTCATGAGGGCCATGAACTGGAGGGAATGTGTGCATGAAGCGGAAGCTACCGCCAGAGCTTCTGGCAATTCTCTTATGACAGCAGCATCTTTCTCAGGCAAAGAAGAGAATCTGCTTGAGGCCAAGAGGGACCAACTCTACCAAGAAGCGCCACCGAGCAAGGATTTCATGACGTGGACTAGGAAAAGGTATGAGGAGAGGAGAACCACGCCTCCTCCCTTGTGATCCGAATGTGTGCGGCCGCCGGGAGTTCCATGGACACTCCATTTTGAACCCGGGTTGCCAGCTGTCCTCATTCGATGGGGGGCTGACGTCCTACCAGTCTAGACCACGGCCGCACCTTTCTGCGTCGGACGGCTCTGAAACCAATGATGCCTTTTCTGTCTTTACTCGAACTCGCCCGGCCCGCCCTCGCCCATTCCCCCCGGACCACCCGGGGGCCTTGGACCCTCCCTGGGCTTGGCTGAGGCTATCACGTCGTCTATTCTGATGATCATGCTCGCAGCTTCGCTCGCAGACTTGACGATTTGTTCCTTGACGACAAGGGGTTCGATGACGCTGTTGGCCCACATGTCAGTTATCTTCCTCTGCACAGTGTCTACTCCGGCCCAGATCTGCTTCCCCTCGTGTAGACGCCTTAGTTCAGCGAGCGTGTCAATTGAGTCCATTCCAGATGTCTCAGCGAGAGTCGAAGGTATTATCTCCAGAGCATCGGCAAACGCTCTCACGGCCAGTTGTTCCTTTCCTGAGACCTTCTCAGAATAGTTCCTTAGCCTGAGTGCTAGTTCCGCCTCCGGTGCTCCGGCACCTGCGACCACGTAAGGATTCATGATCACATCCCTCACAACGCAGATCGAGTCATGAAGCGCCCTCTCCGTCTCATCCACTACCTTCTCGGTCCCTCCTCTTATCAGCAGAGTGACGGAAAGCGGGTTCTTGCACTTCTCCACGAACAGCCATTTGTCGTCGCCTAGCTTCCGCTCCTCGACTAGTTGCGCTTTTCCAAGGTCTGATTCGGACAGATCCTCAACGTTCGTGACAACCCTCGCTCCTGCCGCCTTCGCGGCTTTCTCCATGTCAGACTCCTTGACCCGCCTGACAGCCAACACGTTCGCCTTTGCCAAGTAGTATTGAGCTATGTCGTCTATGCCCTTCTGGCAGAGGACCACGTTAGCACCCGAGCTTATCACCTTGTCCACCATCTCCTTGATTATCTTCTGTTCCTCGTCCAAGAAGGCCTTGATCTGGTCTGGCCTGTCTATGTTTATCTTGGCATCAAACTCTGTCTTCTCGATTTCTAGCGGGCCACTGATGAGTGCGATTCTCGCGTTCTCAACTCTGCGTGGCATGCCCGAGTGAACCACTTCCTTGTCAATGGCTATGCCTTCTATGAGTACGGTCTCCGCGATCGACCCGCCAGCCTTCTTCTCCACCTTGATGTCATCAATTCTCGCTATGAGCTTGCCGTCCTGTTCCTTTGTCACCCGCAGTACCGCCTCGATTACGGTGTCTGACAGGTAGTCGCTGTTCTCCTGGACCAGTTTGCTGGCCATCGAGGTGACTGCGATCTTCTTCAGGAGGCCACGATCCTTTGGATCTACCTTGACGGCGAACTCCTTCAGGATCGAGATTGCCTTCGTGGCTGCCATCCTGTAACCCTCAGCTATGATTGTCGGGTGTATATCCAAGTCAAGGAGTTCCTCAGCTTTCTTCAATAGTTCTCCTGCAAGCACAACGGCAGACGTGGTTCCATCTCCCACTTCGGAGTCCGTCGTCTTGGCGATCTCCACCATTATCTTGGCGGCCGGATGTTCGACTTCCATCTCTTTCAGGATCGTGGCACCATCGTTGGTGATGGTGACATCGCCTAGGGAGTCAACGAGCATCTTGTCCATGCCACGTGGCCCCAATGCCGATTTCACCACCTCTGCTATGACCTTTGCTGCCATGATGTTGTTCCGTTGGGCATCTCGCCCTCTGGATCTGGTACTCCCTTCCCTTAGTAGTAGGACGGGCGTGCCTGATACGTTTCCTTGAACCACTGCCATTTTTCTATTCACCCTACGGAAAAAGGTGTGTGGTTGCGTGTTTAATAAGTTTTGCGAGCGTCAAATGCTATTGGACGGCCATAATGCCCAGATATGTTTTTTAACAGTGCGAGCGGGCGTTGTGCATGCCTGTTCAGTGCCCTTGCGGAAGACAGATTAATGACGCCAGCGAGTTCAAGCTGCTGTTCCTGAAGAAGGAACTGAACGAAATAGACATCCTATGTCCCAACGAGATCTGCTACCTCAGGGAGCTCGGATACGTCAGGTTCGATGTCGTTGATGGTAAGCCGAAGTTTCGGGAGGCGTCGTTCTACCCGCCGTTCGTCACCTGGAACAAGAGCCAACTCGGAGAGGAGGAGGCGGAGAAGACCCTGAAACAGATGCTGAAAGAGATAGTCACCAAGTACATTGACTGGAGAGTCCTTCTGACAGAGGCAAAGACAGCGTAGGTTACTCCAAGAAGTCTGAGACCTTCGGGATTTCAGGTGGTAGGCCCTTTCTTGCTCTTATGGCTGCCACCACTGTGGGGGAAATGGATGCTGGGACCGTGTCCCAACGGAGGAACGAGGTGTCCCAGAAGGCCCTACCGCCGGTAGAGCTTCTCATGGTATCTGACAGCCCGAATGATTCTGCCGCAGGTATCTCACCCACCACGTATGCCAAGTGCCCCTTCTGATCAACCGAACTCACCTTGCCTCTCAGCTGGTTTATTATCCTCGTCACAGTCCCAACCTGTTCCATCGGAACCCTCGCATCTATCCTCAGTATCGGTTCCAGCAATGCAGTCTTGCCAAGCAACATTGCCGCGTAGAGACCTCGCTTCACGGCAGGAATCATCTGACCCGGACCATGGTGCGCGGGATCCTCATGAATCGTAGCGTCCATGAGCCGAACCTTCAATCCTCTCACCGGCTCTCTGGCGAGCACTCCTTCCGCCATCGCTTCAGTGAACCCTATCCGGATGGAACCGCTGACCTGTTCAAGACGCTGGACTCCCTTCGTGGCGTCGACGAACACGCTCATGCTCTCACTTATAGACAACAAGTTCTTCGCGTCATCAGGATCCCAGCCTGCCTCTCTGAGTAACCTGGCCCTCTCCTTAGACTCCATGAACTCCGATATCTTGCCTTGTGCCATCATCTGGAGTATTGCGGGTTCGAGCGGCTGGGCCTCAATGGAGACCTTGTTGTGACCGTTCGGAGACCTGGTCGCAACCGGTCCACCCTTCCCTAACACGGTTTCCCTGTATATTACGATCGGGTTCGAGGAGGCTACGTCCAAGCCTGCCTCATTTATGAAAGTCAGTGCCACCTCGAGGTGAAGCTGACCCATGCCGCTGAGCAGGTACTCGCCCGTCTGTTCATCTATGTGAATCTTCAAGTTGGGATCTTCTATGCTCAGTCGCTTCATCACGTTTACTAGTTCAGGGAGATCCCTCGGATGTTTGGGTTCGACCGCCAATGTCATGACGGGTTCACTCACGTACTTTATCCCCTCGAAGGGGACCAGGCCTTGGAGCGAGGATATGGTCTCGCCCGCCCTGGAGTTGCTCAACCCAAGTATCGCCGGGATGTTCCCAGCCCCGAGCGAACCCACGATTTCCCTGTGGAGGCCCATGTACAGGCCGACTTGCTGTATCCTGCCTTTGTCGCCTGAGTTCAGTAGATAGACCTCCTGACCCGACATCACCGTTCCTGAGAACAACCTGCCGGTCGCGACCACTCCTGCTTGTGGGTCCACTCTCATGTGCGAGGCGACAAAGACCGTGGGACCATTGGGGTCACAGGAGACCATGGCCCTTCCGACCTCGCTGTCCAAGTCTCCTCTCCAGAGTTTTGGCACCCTGTACTTCTGTGCCACCTTCGGTGAGGGGAAGTGTTTCACCACCATGTCCAAGATTGAGGCATGAACCGGAAACCGCTTGGAGAGTTCCTCAGGTGATCCTCCCTGGTATGCCGAGACGATGTCGGAGAACTTGAGCCCCTGCTTGGCCGCTATGTCGAGGGTTATTCCCCATCGGTCCTTTGCGCTCCCGAGCGCCACACTGCCCTTGAATGGGTCTATTCTCCACTCGTCCCTGAACTCAGACGGGGCATAGAGGTCTACCAGCTTGTTGAAGTCTCGGATAATGTTCAACAGCTTCTGCTCTATTTCGTTTCCGTTCAACTTCAACTCCTTTATGAGTCTGTCTATCTTGTTTACGAATAGCGCTGGCCTCACGTACTCTTCGAGGGCCTGTCTAGTTACGGTCTCGGTCTGAACCACTGGGCCAGGCGACCAATCGGTCTAGCCTGTTTACCTCTTCGACCGAGTCCACAACTACGACGGCTCCATCGATAGCCCTTAGGGAGCGTGTTACGTTGCCCGTGAAATCTATGTGACCAGGCGTGTCTATCAAGTTGATCAAGTGCGGCTCTCCCCCCATCTCGTGGTAGAGAGAGACGTTGGCGGCCTTGTAGGTGAATTGCCTCTCCTGTTCGATCTTGAGGTAATCCAGTGCCAACGCTTCACCTGCAACAGTCGGTGAGAGCAGGCCTGAGTTTGCGAGCAGACTGTCACTGAGCGTTGTTTTGCCGTGGTCAACGTGGGCTATTATGCCGATGTTCCGTATATTGTCCCTACGGTCAGCTATCTTCAGGATCTCGTCCGTGGTCTTATATCTTGGCATACTATTCTGAGTTCTACCTCCGGTAGTCTTCGGGCCGAACCTGAGTCATAATAAAGATTTCCAGTTGAAGCGCAGGCCACTGTGTTGGTCAACGGTGTGCATTGTTGCACATTGGACTAGTATCCGATCGAAGCTTATGACTGAGGAAGACGACGACTCATCGTGGGAATCGGGGCGGTCGTGAGAGAGATCATCGGTGGTTTGTCACAGCGTCTACTCGTGCTGGCCCTTTTCCGATCGGCTTTTCTCCAGAATGGCATCCAGTTCTTTTGATGCGATCTCGATGACATGAAGTGCCTCTTCTTCCAGTTCCTTTGGCGCCTCACCGGATCTCACCAAGTGTCTTATCCGGAAGAGCTGCACGCTCTGTTTTCTGAAAGCCCTAAACAGCTTGTCCTGCCCCACGCCGAAACCCAACCAAGGTGGCAGAAAGAGGTGTGCCCTTCCGCGCCATGATGGCTCGGAGACCTCCATTTTCTTTGCAGACTCCAAGAACTCTCTTCCTTTCTGTTGAAGCGAGTACCTCTTTGTGCCGTCCTCGGCCTCTCCATGGATGTATCCTTCGTCTTCAAGATCAGACAGCATGGGATAGACCGAACCTGGGCTAGGTCGCCAGTGTCCCAAGGACTCTTTCTCAATCTCGTTCATTATCTCAGATCCGGTCCTCGGCTTCTCCTCTATCAACCTCAAGATGAAAACCCTCAGTGCGCCTCTGGGAGGAAGCAGAAACTTCCGGGAGCGAGGTCCGCCACGCTCGTCGAACATATCGGAAACGATATCGGAATCGACATTTAAGCCTTCCTTCTTGTGTTGCACCTTTTCGCCCGCTGGCGCTAAAAGAGGGCCGACCCCGTTCACTTTGGCCCCTTGGAACGGAGTTGCTCGACCAGTTCCTTGGCCCTGTCGAACCTTATCGTCTTCTCCTTGATCATGATTTCCGCAACCTTGTCCACTAGTTCACCCTCTGCCCCAGCCGCTGAGGCTATGTTCCTAGCATGCAACTTCATGTGGCCGAGCTGGATCCCCTCCTGAGTAAGCGCTCTGAGTGCCGCAAAGTTCTGTGCCAGACCCACAGCAGCCATCACTCTAGCAAGTTCGGTGGCGGTTTTCACACCGAGTATCTTTGCAGATAGCTGCGCAACAGGATGCACTTTGGTGGCCCCGCCGACAAGACCCACGGCCATGGGCAATTCCAACGTCCCCGTCAGATCCCCGTTCTCGTCCTTCTCCCAAGTGGAGAGCGGGAGATACCTGCCGGTTCTGGCGGCATAGGCATGCGCACCCGCCTCCAGCGCCCTGTGGTCTTGTCCGGTTGCCAGCGCAACTGCTATCACCCCGTTCATTATCCCCTTGTTGTGAGTTGCCGCCCTATATTGGTCGGCCACTGCAAAGGACCACGCCTGGACTACGGAGTCCACCCCCTTCTCTCCACCTAGTTCTTCTTTCGCGACGACAGCTCTGGCCCTGGCAAGCCTTCTATCCGCGAGATTGGAGATTATCTTCAAACACGACCTGCCACCGGTCACTCGCTCAACAGTTGGGGCCACAGCCTCGCACATCGTGTTAACTGCATTGGCTCCCATCGCGTCCTTTACGTCAACGAGAAGATGCACAACAACCATCACTCCCGTCGGGGAGTTCACGACCCTAACCTCTAGGCCCTTAGCTCCTCCTCCGACCTTCGTCAGGAACGGATCCTGTTCGTTCGCCAGTTGCAGAATCTCATCGGCGTGCTCGATTATTCTGAGGCGAGCCGCCCACGGGTCTTCGATCTCCAACAACTGAATCTGCCCTATCATCAACGGTTCTGTCGCGTTCGTGAATATGCCTCCCTTCTCCCGCATCATTTTCGCGGCGTTGCTGGAGGCAGCAACCACTGATGGTTCCTCGATGACCATGGGAACAAGGCGATCCAAGCCGTCGATCAGGAAGTTCACCGCAATCGCCAAGGGGTATGACATCGTACCGATGACATTCTCTACCATCCTGTCTGCCACATCCAAGTTCAGACCGCCCGTTTTCATCAGGAGTTCCGTTTCCTCTGACGTCAGCCCACAGACCCTCCGGACGTGTTCTAGTCTATCCTTGACAGAAAGTTTGTAGAATCCGGGCACCCTAGATGTCCCGTCCATCAAAGTATGAGTGGGTCAACCCATTATAAGACTGTTTCCACGGAAACAGTAACATGACGAAGTCCAGCGGTCAACAAGCACCGCAGGTGGTTGCTATGCCTACCTTAGAGCCCAGTGTCAGCTCACCCTCTGAAGTCATGGAACACGCGCGAGAAGTCAACGATCCTGCCATTGGCGATTCTTATGCCCTCTGATCGCAGCAGCCGCACCTTCTTAGGTATGTGGGATCTGCCGCTGAACCCACCCAGTCTCCCATCAGAATACACCACCCTGTGACATGGAATGATCGGAGGATTGGGGTTGGCCCGCATTATGCTCCCGATGGCCCTCGCGGCCCCTGGCACACCCACTGCCCTAGCGATAGTACCATACGAAGAGACCATTCCCTTCGGGATCCGCCTTACGACCTCGTAGACCAGCTTCTTGTCTACGTGTCTCGTGCGTTTCATGGTCGCTCATCCAGCCAGCGAGCGGTTAAGCGTTGGCTCAAATCAGTGTATCGTGGAATGTCTATTCCGCATGTCTTTCTCATCGATCTTGAGGACCTTCATCAGCTCTACCACTATGGAATCCATGAGAATGCTTGTGGACAACTCAAAGAGAGTTCCCAGAGGTGCAAGGGGTTCATGAATGCCCAGGAGTTGCCTTGAGAAGTAGTCGTCAGTTTCTACCCTCTGGATTCTGCCGGGCACGACCAGCACGATGTCCGACAATCTGGCCAGACTCGAGCTTGGGAAGGAAGTAATGGAGATCACTCTTGCTCCGACGTGCCTCGCCACCTGAGCAGAACTCACGGTCAAAGCTGTGTCTCCCGACCCGGAAACTGCCAGCAAGACGTCGTCCTCTCCGATGGCTGGGGTTATTGTCTCGCCTATCACGAAGACATTGAATCCTAAGTGCATGAGTCTCATCGCAAATGCCTTGGCGACCAGCCCACTCCTGCCGGCCCCTACTACACCTATCGTTCTTCGGTCATGGTACGCGCTCGTCAGCGCATTCGTAAAACCTTCGACCTGCTTTGGGTCCACCGAATCCAAGTTCACGTTTATGGCCTTGAGGAGGGCATCAAAAGGAGGACGGTTGGTCACGAGCCTCGGGTCTCTCAGACATCTATAAAAGGGTGGTGAGTTTGGACAGATCCAAGGTCGGGATGACCAACCTGTAGTAGATGAGACCGGCAGACAGTGCTACAAGCGCCAACAACGCCAGGACATCGGTCCTGCCGAACTTCGGGTCTTTCCACCTCGTCCTTGACTTCAGGGCTCCGTATCCTCTCAGCTCCAGAGCGTCGGCGATCTCGTATGTTCTCCTTATCACCCCCACGAACAGTGGGACAAGCACGGGGAGCAGAGATCTCATTCTGTCCAACAAACCTCCTTTACCCACATCCAAGCCTCTGGCCCGCTGGGCATCGAATATGGACTGAAACTCCTCAGCTATGACTGGGATGAACCGCATTGACAGGGTGAAGGACAACGCTACATCGGCGGATATGCCCATTTGCTCCAGAGCCCGGCCTAGATCTTCTGGAGAAGTGGTGAAGAAGAACCAAGAAGTTGCGGACGCGACCACCACGAACCGGAGCGCAAAGAAGGCGGACTGAAGTAGGTTGCCCGTAGCTATTGCCTGAGCCAGCAATATGAGCACAAGGAAGAGCAACAGGGCCCTCAGTGACCGAAGCCACATCTGCAGCGATCTGCTTATGGCCAGAATGATCAACTGAACAAACAACAAAACGAGAATCTCCAAAGGGTCAAGTGTCGTTACTCCCAGCAACGTGAATGCTACCGTCATTATCAACTTCGTCCGTGGATCCAACCTGTGGACCGGAGTGTCTAACTTTGAGAATCTGTAGGCCCTCAGGAACGCAAGAGACATGGGCTACTTCCCTCCCAGCAGCGACGCGAGGTCAACTGGAGCGAACCGATCTTGGGACAAACCAGATCTCAGGAGTTCAGTGCAAAGAGAGGTCAGGAACGTCGGAAGCATGTTCGCTCTCGCGAACAACTCTGGCGATTTCAGAAGATCCGTCAAGCTCCCGCGCCAGACCATCGAGCCACCGTCCATCAGAGCGGTCCTTTCCGAAGTCAGAAGAGCGAAGTCAACATCGTGCGTCACGATCACGACGGACTTGCCTTCCGCCTTGAATCCTCTCAGCACGTCGATCAGAAACACCCTGTACTGGTGATCGAGCCCCACGGTCGGCTCGTCCATCACAACGACTTCAGGGCGCCAAGCCAGCACGGAGGCTATCGAAAGGCGTCTCTTCTCGCCGCCGCTCAAGTCAAACGGATTGGATGAAAGGTAGTCCGAAAGCCCGAACTTGACCGACACGTCATTGACCACAGCATCTACCTCTTTCTCTGAGAACCCCATGTTCTTCGGGCCAAAAGCGATCTCCTGCCTGACCGTTTCAGAGAAGAAGCTCTTCTCGGGATTCTGGAAGATAATGCCCACTTTCTTGGCTAACTGTGAGATGGATGTGTTCGTTGTGGCCAAGCCATCGACGAGCACTTTTCCCTTTGTTGGCAGGAGCAGTCCGTTGAAGGTTTTGATGAGAGTCGTCTTGCCGGAACCGTTTGGTCCCATAATAGACATAGACGAACCTTCGGGTACGTCAAGGGTGACCTGCCTCAGAACCTCTCTTCCGGGCTCGTACGAGAAACCCACATCCAAGACTTCAATCTCAGCCAACACTCTCACCCATTCTGCGACGAATGCTGTCGACATAGGTCGACGGTTCAGAAGGCGGTCTTTCCGACATTCGACCGATATCCCTTCCGTATGCCTTCCAGAAGAGATACGAAAGAGGGTAGTTCACCTGTAGATTGTTTTTCAGACAGAGGTCCAGCGCGGCGATCGGTGTCGCGTCAACTGCGATCGAGCCATCTTGTACAACGACTATCCTGTCGACCGCATTGTAGAAGAGCTCAAGTCGCTGTTCTATGATGAGAGTGGTGACGCCCAGTTCCGAGCGTAACTTCGTCAGGAATTTCACGAAATTCCTAGCTGCTAGGGAATCAAGCGATGAAGTGGGCTCGTCCAGGACAAGCAACCTCGGCTTCATCGCAAGTACACCAGCTATGGCTGCCCTCTGCTGGAATCCACCGGACAGTTCAAAGGGCGGCCTCTGTCGTTGGTCTTCCAGCCCGGTTGTCGATAGACTCCAGTCCACCCTACTCTTGATCTCTTGCCTAGGTAGGGCCAGGTTCTCAGGGCCGAAGGCCACATCGTCCTCCACTGTGAGCGCGAACAGTTGATTCTCGGGATTCTGGAGCACAAACCCGACTTTCTGGGCCAAGGTGTAGATCTTCGACTTGGAGACATCCTCGCCGAGAACAACAGCGCTTCCAGAGAGTTCCCCGGGGTAGCTGTTGGGTATCAGACCCGTTATCAGCCTGGCCAGAGATGTCTTTCCGCTCCCAGAGGGTCCAGTGATGAGAACGAATTCGCCAGCCCTGAGTTCGAAGTTGACACCTTTCAGCACTGACCTCGAGCCGCCCTGATAGGAGAAGGTAACATCTCTGAGCGACACCACCGGGTTCTCGGCCATGACCTGGGCTGGTCACTCTGCAGTTCTCAGCTGACTTAAATGCTTGGCTAGGAATTTCTCGGCAAGCGCAAGCGACTCTTTCATGTTCTTGGAAGAACTGAGGGCCCCGGCCCTGATGTGACCTCCTCCATGCCCTCCGAGTTCCCTTGCCAGTTCAGCGCTCAGAGGTCCGAGGTCCAAGGAGGACAGGTCAGACAGACGCCTCGATGCCCTTAGACTCGCTTTCGACCCCTCGGGCGCTCTTGAGAACACTATCGCCAAGTCCGCTCCCAATCTGATCAGTGCGGAAGCAACGACGGAGTGATATGAGCCCACTTCTGTTATGACGACGACCAATTCTTTGGTCTTCAGTATCTTCATTCTCTGGGCTGCCTTCAATCTGGCCATAGTCTCATCCCTTGATGCCTCGCGCGAGATCGTCTCCCAAGCCTTGGCAATCTTTGCCCCTTTTGATCCCAGCTCGCAGAGATGCATCAGTGTCTCGTCATTTGCCTCCCTCAACCCAGCAGTGTCCGTTATCACTCCCGCAAGCAGGGCCGTAGAGACGCGTTCTTCCATAGTGCAGTGTAGGACATCAAACACCTTCAACACGATCTCGGACGTCGAAGTGGAAGGGTGGTACAGCACGATGTCGTAGAGATCTTGATCCACCAGCGGGTGATGATCTACTAGAACCCTGCATTCCGCCTCCGAAAGTCGCTCAACGGGCACTCCGGTTGTCATCCACCCCCCTGTGTCTACGAGAAAGATCCAAGATCCTTGAGTCTCGGGCATCTCTCCGTCCACCTCAAGATCTAGGAACTCGACCAGTCCTCTGGACTTCTGCGGTAGCCTTCCCACCGAATGGATGGACAGATGCGATGAGGGACAGCTCTGGGCGAGCATTTCTCTGATCCCGAATGCCGAGGCCAACGCATCAACATCGGCTCCCTTGTGAGTCAAGATGGCAATCCTTCTTGGCTTTGCTTCTGCCAGTCGTGTAGACAGAGTTGCTATCGAATCCAAGAGGGGAGGCGGCCCGGCGACCATGCCGTTCACTGGCTCTTCAACGAACCCTTGATTGAACTCTCCAGCTCCTCGATTCTCTCCTTCAGTTTGCCCTCTTGTTTCTCAAGAGCAGAATCTCTCAGCTTTAGCAGCTCCTGCTTCTCCTTCAGTTCTGTCTCGACCTTCTTCTTGTCTCTCTTTACGAGAACTCGCCCTGCAAACTGATATACCTCGTCGCTTGATTCCTGGCCCAAGGTCTCTAAGGATCTCTCTACTTCGCTCAGTTCTTCCTGCACTCGCTGGTGTTGCAGGATGGTCGTGTCATAGGCGGCTTGTGTCGACTGCAGTTTGGATATCTTGTCGCTGACCTGTGGAGGCACGGATTCCATCAAGAACGCACCAAGCCACACGTAGACCGAACTCGGTTATTAACTTTCAGCTCTCTTGGCAGAAGTGATCCCCGATACCCTGACGGAAGTAAGTCCCGACTTTGTGTGTGGTTCGTACGCGCCTCCCGCAAACGTGTTCCCACATTTCTTGCAGGTCCAGATTCCAACTCCGACCCTCTTCAGGAATCCTCTGGCGCAGTTGGGGCACTTGTACTTGAGTCTCCTTCTCGCCATCACATCGGCCGAGCGTCTCCTCAGTGTGAATCCGTATTTGACCCCTAGAGAGCCTGATGGCTTTCTTCTTGCCAACCTAGTCCTTCCTCCAGTTCATGGCTCTGCCTATTTCTTGGGCCTTCTCCCAACCTATGTCAAGCATGTCGAATATCTGGGAGTGTGAGAGATACCCTTGGTCGTTCTTCATGACCGCACATAGGTTGCCCTCTTGTGTGTAGGTGTACGATATGAACCCCTCTGCAGCGTGTTCTTCCTCTAGGTCGGGGTCTAGGAAGGATTTCTCCCCAATGATGCCGAAGGTCGTAGAAACCGGGTAATCCTTCAACGCCAACGGGACGAACTCTCCGCTGAAGGTCGGAACATCTCCTTCGAGAGTGTACCTCTTCAGATTAGTGTTCTCGAGGGCCTTGACGGCAGCGAGCACCGCCGTGTCCGTCATGTTCCCGCTGTAGTCTAGAACGTAGACATCGATGTATACCACCTGAACTATCTTCCTAGGTTGGAGGGCCAACGCTTCCAGATCTATCGCCTTTGATTCTCTGATGCTCCTGTCGACGTACCTGGCCAGCGCAATACTCCTCTCGTCAGGTGGACCAGCCTCGAACGTGGGCGACGCCAACGGTAGCAGTTCGGCGTTCACTGTGAGGACTCCTTGGTTCGGAGTGTCAGGAAAAGGAGATCCAATCCCTACCTTTATCCCGACCAGCACCTTTGTACCGCCCACGGATACTAGCGCGGAGCCTTCTGCCTTCTTCAGCAAGCCGGTTTCAACTTCGATTTTCCTGAACTCGTGGAGAGCTCTGCCGTCCATTCTCTTGTCTCGTGCAAGCAGATCCATGAGCTCTTGGTGTAGAACCTTCGATATCACTGGGCGATCCCTTGTGACTGACATCACTGTGTCTCCTCCTTCTCCTGGTTCTCAGGTTGATTGTATTTCGACTTCAAGGCAGCGACCTGTAGCGCGTATAGTCTCATGCTCCCGTTTATTGCCATCGAGAGTCCCTGCCTAAACTCATCCCTCGTCATCAAACCATCCATCTGTAGCAGTGAAACCTTGTTCATAGTAGGAATGTAGGCGACGGGCATGTCAGCGTCTCCCTCTTTGTCCTCGATATCGTTCAAGTCAAGAACCATGGTTCCGTCGACTTTGCCGACCGCACACCCGGCAACGAGTCCTCTCAGGGGTATCCCCGCATCGGCCAAGGCCAAGGCGGCGGCAGTCAGTCCAGCAACGCGTGTACCTCCATCGGCCTGCAGAACTTCGATGAAAATCTCGACGACAGTCCGGGGGAAGAGTTCCGTGATCACTATTGGTTCCAGTGCATTTCTTACAACCATCGAGAGTTCTATCTCCCTTCTTGATGGCGCCGGCGATTTTCTATCATCAACTGAGAAGGGAGCCATGTGATATCTGACCTTCAGGATCGCCCGATCCGGAAGCTCAATGTGCTTCGGATGGACCTCTGAAGGCCCGAAGACTGCGACCAGTATCTTGCATTTGCCCTGCTCGTAGAGGACAGAACCGTCCGCGTGCTTGAGGTAGCCGAGTTCTATCTTGATGGGCCGGAGTTCATCTGGCTTGCGTCCATCAGTTCTTAGCCCCCTCTCGTCGATCAGCTTTGTCTTCTCTTCGGTCATTGTCCTTCCACCTTACCGGAAATGAGTTCCACAACCTTCTCAGTCAGGCCGTATACGTGAGCCTCCTCCTCTATCAGCTTGAGGGCCCTGATTAGCTTATCCCGCATGGCCGGATCACTTGTCGTCAGTATGACAGTGCCGTTCTGTCCCACTATGACTTTGGAGTTGGAGGCCTGTTGAATTTTGGATAGCATCGACCCACCTCGCCCTATTACCCTGGCGATCTTGGAGGGGTTGACTCTGGCCAAAAACCCGAAGTCAGCCTTTCCCAAGTCCTGATCTCTGATCGTGAGAAGGGGATCTTGGCTTCTGTCGAATGCCACTATCTTGACCTTTAACACTGTGCCTATGTCGAACTCCTTCAGGGGATCATCCATTGTGGGGTCAAACCTCCTGCCGAAGACATCCGTGGCTGGAAGGATTCCAAAGTAGGGGGAGTTTATGTCGACCTTCCACATGTTGTATGAGACATCACACACTATCCCGACCACTAGGTCTCCTACTCTTGGGACATAGAAGCCCTTCAAGGGTATCACGCTCACACCTTCTGGCCCACCTCTTCGGATTCCCACTCTAGTGGCTACTATCGACCCCTGAACTTTCACCGTGTTTTCTCCAGCCCTGTTGTCGCCTGTGCCGATAACCTCGCCAGGCACTACTACGACAGGGCCTCTTGGTTCCTCTTCCAATCTGTTTCCTTACCTCGCAAACCGGCTAGACTAACGTTACTTTAACCTTTTCACCGAACCTCTTTGCTACCTTCTGTACTATGTCTGTCCTCGTCGCCTCCGGAACCTTCACCGTCATCGTTAGGAAATCGCCTTTCTTGCGCGGCTGAAGGACCATCTCGCCGACGGACTCAAGATACCCCCTTACATGGGCTATTAGGTCTGGGGGGAACTCTACCTCGATTTCGGCCTCTTTGACCTTTATGGGGAGTATTCTCTTCATTTCCTTGATGATCGGTTTCAGCTGATCGATTGGTTCCTTGGATGGGTCGACCGGTATGGAGATCTTGTCAAACGCCTGTTCGACCCTCAGGAGAGGGATCGGGGTGTTTGTCTGGGGATCTATAGAAACCCTTGATATCAATGCCATTATCGCCTTCCTTTTCTCCTCCAGTAGCTTCCTGCGCATATGTGATGGTACTTGGAGTTCTCCTTCGTCGATGATCACTTTGCATATCTTGCGGGAGTCATCGGTCGAGAACGCTTTGAGCAATGCGTCTCTTGATGCGCGCTCCCCCTTCTTGTAGTCCCTGAAGACATCCTCGAACTTGAGTATCTTGTCGCTCCAAGGAGTTCTCTTGAGCTTGTAGTCCAAGGCCCGCTCAGAGTCGACCAATACTTCGAAATGATTGCCTCTCACATCGAACCGAGCCAAGGAAACTTTCTCGGACATCTGGACTACCTACTTCTCTGAAACCTTGGGCGGCTGTTTCTTGGAGGCTCTCTCGAATATCTCAGAGATTTCCTCGTCCTTGGCAAGAGTAACCTTCTTCTCCCCAGCATCTATGTACGTCATCCTGACTACTTCAGGCAAAGCTTCTGCCTTGTTGCTCGCGATCATTCCTATCATCACCAGCTCTTTGAGGACATCCAGCGACGCCGACTTGTTGTAGATAGCCTTGGTAGCCTCTAAGGCTTCGTTTCTGTTCACTCCCGATGCAGTGAGGAAGTACTTATTGTAGATTCCGCTCGGATCCAGTTGATGCACCGAAGGGCCCAACAGGTCAACACCACCGATGATCAGTGAAACTCCAAAGGGACGAACCCCAGCATTCTGTGTGTAGTTCTGCATTATGTCTCCGAGCCTTCTGGCAAGGTAGTTCATGTCTATTGGCTCGTCGTAGAGCAGCCTGTTCGTCTGTGATTCCTGGCGAGCTATGTCGATCAGGATCCTAGCGTCAGAGGTGAATCCGGTGACAGTCGCCGCCACGTGCTCATCGATGATGAACAGCTTGTGGCTGAAGCTCCTATCCTGCAGAGCGTCGGTCTTCTTCTCTATGCCGGCTAAGACAACACCATTGCTGGAGCTGGCACCCAACGCCGTGGGACTGTTGTTCACCATGATCATGGCGTAGTCCACTTGCCAAAGACGCCCATCAGGGGAGAAGACGGTAATTCCTCTATCATAGCCCATCCCAGGCAACAACGTTTACACCTAGAATTCAACTGTGATAAGGTTCTGATAAACCTTTTTGGGAGCTCCTTGCCCCTGCTTTTCTCCTGATCCCCTCCAGAGTCCCAGAAGTCAGTATCACCTCAAGACCTGGGCTCAAAGATGAGATTCTCCCCTTGGCTTGGGAAACGTGTTTGTGGGGCATTGAGAGGATCGCCAATCCTGGCCTGAGAACGAAGAAAGTGTGTTTGAAGTGAGGATTCTCACGCGAGAGTTCTTCTGCGACTCGTAACATGAGTTCCCGAAGACGATCTAAGGTATACAGGGACACGTCATATTCTATTAGCAAGTACCTTCGGCGAGTTCTTTTCACGCTTGGCCCAATTGAGTGTCAATAGACTTAAAACTGTGATGGGAACGAACATGAAGGGTTTGGGATTTTGGGAGGAAAAAGGCGCGGCTTCCTTCTGTCGGTCACCTACGACGGACAACTCAGGAAAGCCATAATGAAGTTCCTGACCGAAGACGGCAAGAACGTGTTCTCGGTAGAAGATCCGACCGACCACAAGCCCTACTGCCTGAGTACGCTGACCGAGGAACAACTCAAGTCCAACAGGGAGCTGGTCTCGCTTCCTGGCATAGTTGGATTCTATCAAGTGAGGAAGTTCAATGCCCTTTCGCAGAAGGAGGTCGTGATGACGAAGATCGTCGCCGCAGACCCGCTCAGCATAGGGGGAAAGCCCAGTGGGACGGTCAGATCCGTGCTGAGGGACACGTGGGAGGCAGATATAGCCTATGTCTTGAACTACATCCATGACCTTGGCCTCAGACCGGGGCATTACTACGACATAGAAGACGGGAATCTCAAGCTCTCTGTGTCCGATCTCAAGCCTGATGTCCTGGCAAGACTGCAGGGGATTTTGAACTCGACTGCACCCCTCGATAGAGAGATGCTCGAGAAGACCGCCATCCTCTTGGAGCAACCAGTATCCAACTTTCGTAGGGTCGCCTTGGACATTGAGGTTCTACCGAGCGAACCCAACAGGTTGCCGGATGCGAATGAACCCAGGGAATCTATTGTGGCCATAGCCATGATGGACGATGAAGGAATGGACCTTACCTTTCTGCTAGCCTCACCAAAGCGCCAGATCCCGAAGGGATTGCTGACGGAGCCGAAGGTGAGATTCTTCGATAACGAGAAAGAGATGCTTATGGCCACATTCAAACTACTCAACCAATACCCCTTGGTCATAACGTTCAACGGAGACAACTTTGACCTGCCATATCTCCGAGGCAGAGCGAGAGCGTTAGGGGTTCCAGACGGCGATATCCCCCTGAGGGCGGGTAGGGACAATGTGGACATGAAGGTGGGGGTCCATGTAGACCTCTACAGGTTCTTCTACAACAGATCCATCCAGATCTATGCGTTCAGCAACGCGTACAAAGAGGCGACGCTGGATGCCATCAGCAACGCTCTCATTGGAAAGGGCAAGCTCCCATTGACGAAGCCATTTGGAGAGTTGTCATACGAGGAACTATGGCTCTACTGCAGAAACGATGCCGCGATCACTCTAGAACTGACCACGTACAACGGGGCGATTGTCATGAACCTCATCGTGATGCTGATGAGAATAAGTAGAGCACCGATGGAAGAGATAGTCAGGAGAGCGGTATCTTCATGGATCCGAAGTCTCTTCATAGCCCTCCATAGAGAGAGGGGAATGTTGATTCCAAACCAAGCGGACATACTGAAGCTTAAGGGGGGGACGGTGACCACGGCCATCATTAAGGGCAAGAAGTACAAGGGGGCGATAGTGCTGCAGCCAACTCCTGGGGCTCATTTCAATGTCGTCGTCATGGACTTTGCGTCACTGTACCCGAGTGTGATAGCAAGGTACAACCTCTCGTACGAAACCGTCAGATGCCCCCATCCCGAATGTAGGGACAATAAGGTGGCGGACCTTCCCCACTGGGTCTGCACGAAGGTGAAGGGAATAACTAGCTCAGTGATCGGCACGCTTAGAGATCTCAGGGTGAAGCTCTACATTCCTCTCTCCAAAGAGGCCACCTCGCAACTGACTGCGAAAAGGTATGAGGTCATACAGAGAGCTCTCAAAGTTTTCCTTAACGCCAGCTACGGTGTAATGGGAGCGGAGAGTTTCCAGTTCTACACTCCTCCGGTGGCCGAAAGCGTGACCGCCCTAGGAAGGAAGATACTGACTGAGGTCATTTCGGAGGCGCAGAAAAGAGGGACTAACGTGATATACGGAGACACCGACTCAGCATTCCTCGAGCGGCCGTCAGAAGAGGAGATAGAGGCGATATCCCGGAAGGCTTCGGAGGACTTCGGCATCCAGCTCAACTTCGACAAGAAATACAGGTACGTTGTGTTCAGCACACGGAAGAAGAACTACTTCGGGGTGACGGAGGATGGAATAGTGGACGTGAAGGGTCTCATGGGGAAAAAGAGCTCAACCCCGGCCTTCGTGAAGGAGGTTTTCAACGGAACCATCGCGATATTGAGTGGTGTCAAAGACGAGACCCAATTCGAACAGGCAAAAGAGAAGGTCGGCCAGATCTTGAAGGACAGCATTGACAAGTTGAAGAGACGCGAAGTCCCAGTGTCCAGCCTGTCCTTCAACGTCATGATGAGCAAGGACATCGAGGACTACAAGGACACGCTTCCACAGCACATCAAGGCGGCGATTATGACATCAAGGGACGGCACGACGCCCGGAGCTGGGAGCGTCATCTCATACGTGAAGGTCAAGGGGAGATTGGGCGTGAAACCCACTCAGACCGTATCCCCTGAAGAGATAGACGTGGACAAGTACCTTCAGATATTCGAGACCACGTGTGACCAATTCCTAGAACCGCTGGGCATAGACATATCGAGCAAAGGGAAAAGTTCAAAACTGGTAGACTTCATGTGAGGGCTCAATGGCCAGCTCGCCAAGGGTGGTTGTAGTAGGAACAGGGTCGTTCGGCAAGAATCATGTAAGGGTGCTCAGTGAATTGGGTGCACTTGCTGGTGTTATAGATATAAACGAGACCGCAGCAAAGGCGTTCTCCGATCTGTACAGAGTCCCATGGAGTTCCACCCCCAAGGACTTCGACTTCGGTGGAGTTGATGGAGCGGTCGTATCCACACCCACTACAACTCATTTCGACATAGCCAAACAACTGATAGTCAAGGGAGTTCAATACTTGTTCGTGGAGAAGCCGGTTGTGACTGATGTATCAGAAGCACTTGAGCTTGCCCAGATCATGGAGCGAGAGGATGCGAAGCTGATGGCGGGGTTCATTGAAAGGTTCAACCAGGCTGTGACCCAAGTGAGAAGCTACCTGCAGGACGGCAGAATCGGAGCCCCTATCATCATGGCAACATCTAGGATAAGACAGTGGCCGGATAGGCCAATAGACCTCGGGGTGATAAAGGATACGGCCATACATGACATAGACATAGTCCGCTATCTTTCGGAGGAGATGCCAAGTTCCGTCTATGCCCTTGCCGGATCATTGATGGGAAGGCCAAGGGAAGATCACGCAACTATTCTGCTGAACTTCCAACGGCATAGGGCTGTTCTTGAGGCGAACTGGATAACGCCGTCCAAGAGTAGAAGGCTAGCGGTGACCGGAATGACCGGCTATGTCGAGGCGGACTTGATAACACAGGAAGTGACTGTGAAGGACGAAAAGGGGTCCTTCACCAAAGCAGTGTTGTGGAAAGAGCCGCTGCTCTTTGAGTTGAGAAGTTTCCTTGAGGCGATTTCGAACAGGAGCGTCCCGTCACCCGGCTGCGAGGATGCGATCGCCAACCTAGTTCTAGCGGAGGCCGCGTTGACTTCCAGTCAATCTAATCGGGCAGTGTCACTCAGCGAGATCTTTGACAGATATCAGAGACAACAGCTCGATGACTACCTTCGTCGCAAGAACTGATGTAATACCCGATGGATCCAAACTAGGGATAGCCTCACAGACATCCAGCCCGACTATCCTAGGCTTCCTCAGGCGAGATAGGAGGCGGAAGAAATCATTAGGAGAGGAACCCCCGGGCTCTGGGTTTCCGACTCCAGGGGCATAGGCGGGATCAAAGTAGTCAAGATCCAACGACATATAACAGTTTCTTGCGTTCTCAACCCAATCCACGAATTCGTTCTCCTTGCTCTGCAGATCATCTGAGTGTATGATGTTTATCCCAGGGGGTATTGACGCAAGCTCGTCGTGTGAAGTGGCACGAGCCCCCACAATGAGGATTCGGCTCGGGGATATCCTCTCGCTTAGCCTCCTCAGCCAAGTGGCATGCGACAAGGTCACACCTTGGTATTCCTCTCTGAGATCCATATGTGCATCAAATACGACCAGCCTGTCAGCACCAGAGCCCAAGAAACCTCCGAGCGTCACCGTGTGTTCACCACCCAAGATGATTGGCATCTTCTGATTGGAGCGAATCTGAGCCACCGTCTCTTCAATGAACCGAACAGCACTGGGAACATCGAAGCCGACTGTAATGTCCCCAAGATCGTGAACCGTAGCGCTTTCAGCATCGAATGAATACCGGTGACTGTACGTCTCAATCTGGGCAGATGCAGTTCTTATTGCCAAGGGGGCGTACCGGTAGCCTGTCCTGAATGTGCCAGTCACGTCGAGCGGCGCCCCAACTACCACAAACTTCGCATCACTGAAACCGGTTTCGCTGTCCAGGAACGAGATTGAAGGCCGGACATGGAGAAACCTGTTGTCTGGTTGTTCTCTCAAGTCGGTCAACCAACGGTGTAGATTTTATAAACATGAATGAGAAGGATCGTCAGCGGGGTAGACGCCTCAATGGTTGAGGGCATGTCAAGGATCTACACGTGGGTCATCATCATAACGGATATACTCCTCTCTGTCATCCTCTCGTTCCTAGTCTTCTGGCGGGGAGTGGTTCATCCCGTCCTGTTCGTGACGGCTGCGATTCTGCCCGTCGCCGCCTTGGGGTACAACCGAGGAGTCAAAGAGGCGAAGGGAGCAAACTTGGTGATAGGGATTACCCTGCTTTCATACTTTCTAACAGTGAACTACTACCTGATAATGCTGCCATCTACTCAAGTCCAGATTGCGGACATGATATCGATTGTTACAGGAACGGTGTTCTCTATTCTCCTCGTCGTGCTGTCAATCGTGTGCACACCCAAGAAGGTTGTGTAGAACAGCGCTAGATGGGGGTCACTGTGATATGTTCCTAGATAGCCTGTACAATTCGAGATCTATCTCTTTGCGGCGACTGATCGTTTCGCTTAACTGGACAATCTTGATCTCGTTTCCCTGCAGACCCACGATGGAGGCCTCCTCTCCTTGGAGAAGCGCCTCAATCGCGCTTGCACCGAAGGTAGCGGCCAGCCTCCTAGAACGTGCCGTCGGTGAGCCTCCCCGCTGGATGTAGCCTAACACTGACAGCCTAGTCTCGATTCCGCTTTCTTGGGATAGATAGGAGGCTATTTCCCGTGAGTCCCCATATCCTTCGGCCACTATGATGATTATGCACTTCTTGCCCCTGTGTCCCGATTCACGAAGATCTTGAGCTATCTTGTTTAGATCCTCTCTTACCTCGGGCATCAGGGTGTACTCCGCGCCAGTGCACAGACCCACCTCAAGCGCGATGAATCCCCGGACCCTTCCCATCACTTCGACCAGGAACGTCCGGTCATGTGAGTAAGCAGTGTCCCGTAGATTGTCCGTAGACCGGACTGCTACGTTGACCGCCGAGTCGAATCCCACAGTCTCGTCGGCGCCCCACACGTCGTTATCTATGGAAGCAGGGATTCCCACCACCGGCCTCCCCGATGTCTTCCTTATGTCCTGAGCGCCGCGGAATGACCCGTCTCCGCCTATTACGACGAGAGCGTCGATGGCGTTGGATTCCAGAGTTCTCGCGGCTCCTTCAAGACCTTCCTTCGTCTTGATTTCCTCACACCGTGTAGTTTTCAGTATTGTCCCACCTTGGTTTATGATGCCTGAAACGGAACGCCTGTTCATGGGGATCACCTGATTGAGGATCAGACCGGAATACCCTCGCTCTATTCCCACGGGGTCAAGCCCTTGGTCTATCGCACATCTGACTACCGACCTTATCGTTGCGTTCATCCCAGAGGCGTCTCCACCCGAGGTTACCACCCCCACCTTCTTGATCTCCAATGGTCGGTGATCGAATGTCGAACCGTACTTGATAAGAGTGACGTTACCCTAGGCCTTCCACCACTTGCTTACCAAGTAGTGTATGGAAGATGTCCTCTTGTCGACCACGGAGAATACGAATCTCTTCTTGACCGTGGTGGCGAGTCTCCCGGCCCTCACTAGGTCAGCCGCTGTCACTTGGTCACCCGCCTCTTTGACCTCGATCAGGAATGGTGCATGATCGATTCCTGGGCCGTGTTCGTAAACTGCAAAATCGCAACCGAACTTGATCCCGGGACCTACCACAAGGTTCTTACCCCTCAAGTTCTCATAGACCCTGTACTTCAGGTCGAACCGCTCGTGATACCGACGTGCCACTCGCTCCAGAGCGGCCGGGCCTATTCGCTTGTTCCCTTTGACGACCCTGATCAGTTCTTTCCTCGCTAGGTAGAGTCCCTCGATAAGATCCAGTGTGAGTGGCGCATTGAACTCGAAATCCTTCGGTTTCGGAACGCCTATCGGCTTTCCGAAGTATCCCATCTTGTACAGCTTGCGGGAGGCTCCTATGTCCCACACAACCAAGCGGTCATTGACAAGCTCGGCTATGATTTCTGCTTCTGACAAAGGCTCGGCACCTCCTATAGCACGCTCAATGCCAACATCCTAGACGCATCGGCAGCGTCCTCGGTCTTGTCAGCGATTTCCTCCAACATCTCTGCCACATCCTTCATAAGCACCAATGTCGGAATGTCCACTTTGGAGTCAATGAGCTTCAGTATGAACCTCCTGTAGCTCTCATCTGCCGTCCTCTCCGCAGACTCCACAGCGGTGGCGAGCGATTCCACCTTGGCTATGTCGAAGTTCAGAGAGTAAGTGACCTCCCGTAGCTTGAGAACGCATTCAAGGACTGCGGCGGAGTGCTCCCTTATCGCGTCCAACACACCCCTTTCGAGTCGTTGCTTCCTGAAGAAAAGCTCCCTAAGCCTGAAAGCTATGCCATCAGCCCTGTCGGATATCTCCGTCAGAGGGGCGGCGAGTCTCAGGAAATCCTCCCTGCTGAACAAGATGGCTCCGGCGGAGATCAGTTCTTCCGTTAGAGACCGTTTCAGGTTTGCCGCTTCGTCTTTGAGTTCCATCACTTTCTTTCCGTGGAATTCCACTTCAACGCCCTTCCCCTCGGCGAAGGCAATCACCATGTTGTGAAGGCCCCTCACTGTGTCCAGACTCACTCTGGTCAGCTCTTGGCACAGGTTCAGGGCCTGCCGCCTGAGCTTGGCTGATGCTTCTGATGGTAGCAATTACGATACACTATCTGTGTGTGAGGAGGAGAGTTATAAGATTAAACTTGAGGGTTAGCCCATTGGGCGTTGAGCCTTAAGCCTATTCTGCTCGGCAACTCGTTCACCGGCGAGCGCTGTTGTTCCCGGGTATCTCGATCCCTTATGGTCACAGATTTGTCCTCGAGCGTCTTGTAGTCTATGGTAATCGCTAGAGGGATACCTATCTCATCAGAGCGTGCGTATCTTCTCCCGATCGACCCCGATTCGTCGTAGTTGCAGAGGAATCTGGCGCGTTTCAGGAGCAGCAGAACCTCCTTGGCGGCGCTTGACAGCTCGGCTCTATCCATGAGAGGAAAGACGGAGACATCTTTGGGGGCTATCTTCGGGGGCAAAGAGAGATAGGCTGAACCCTCCCGTTCCCTCAGACTGTATTCAAGAGCAGCGTAGAGAACTCGCTCCGCACCGAAGCTCGGCTCCACTACATGCGGTACCACTTGCCGCCCATCACCGAGTGTTACTCCCAGATTTTCCCCAGTCTTTTTCATGTGCCCCTTCAGGTCGTAGTCTGTCCTGTATGCGAACCCAGCCAATTCCGTCCAGCCATACCCATCCAACCAGACTTCGGCGTCGAACAGCTGTTTCGCGTAGTGGGCTCTCTCCTCGGGCAACTTCTCTCTGAACCTAACCTTTGACCGGTCTATGCCGAGTGATGAGAAGAACTCTAAGGCAGTGGCTATGAACACGCCCACCCAGTCGTTTGAGAACGTTCCATCACCGATGGCGTTTGACAAAGTGGTCTTGAAGATTTCGTCGGAGCCTGACATCTGAGTCTTCTCTGTGAGCAACGGCAAAACGATAGGACCGAGTTCTCGATCGATCTCCAGCTTCGCCTCGGGATCCACGAACATCTCTAGCTCCATTATGGTGAACTCTCTTAGCCGAAGCAATCCCTGCCTCGGGGATATTTCGTTCCTGAATACTTTGCCTATCTGTGCAACCCCGAAAGGCAACGTCTGTCGACCGATCTTGTACAGCCGCCTAAACTCTGTGAAAATGCCCTGTGCCGTCTCTGGTCTCAGGTATGACTGGGCGCCCTGCGCAAAGCCAAGACTAGCGGTTACCATGAGCGGCGCCAAGAAGGGCTTGCCCAACTTTCCCTTGCAGTTGGGGCAGGTCACACCCTTGCTTACCATCTCTTTTTCTAGCTGTTCAAGGTCCAAGAGTTCCGCGTTCCGCAAGTCGTATTCCTCGGACAACAGTTGGTCTACTCTCCAGACGGCTCCGCATGAACTGCATGTTGCGGCTTTGTCAACGAAGCTTCCCTCATGCCCTGATGCAACGTACACGTCGCGTGGCCCCAGAATGGGTGATTCTAGGGTCATGAGCCCGAATCTCTCCGCAAAGGACTCGAGCCAAAGATCTTCTATTCTGCGTTTCATTAAGAACCCGACCGGTCCGATCGCAATGGTCCCGCGAAGCCCTCCGTACAGTTCGTAGGGTTGCCAGAAAAGCCCCCTCCTCTTGGCCAGGTCGCTCAAGCTTTCCCTTATGCTCTTCTTTGTCTCTTCGCCCATGCCAGTAAGCGGAACTCGTCGCAATCACCGTGATATTAAGCCTGCGTGACGCCCACCGAGACGGCTATCTGGCTAGCAGCTCTCTCAGCAGAACGGTTGCGTAGCTTGACCTAGGCAAGAAGAAACGGAGGAAAACCGATTGGCTGCCAGTTGGTGCAGCTGAGATGGTCCTAGGGATTGTCATGGCGGCACGGATCTGACCCGGGTATCCGGCCTCCGGCCGCTCCCTAAGGTAAAAGGAACTACAACTCACCCCCAGTTCGGCCATGATCTGTCCCAACTCCTTTGCCAGAGCTCTCTTCACCAAGAAGCCCGGACACACTACCGCTGGAACTGCCTTTCGCTTGTTGAGATCATCCTCTATTGTCCCGAGAGAGGAGGGAGTAGCCCTCACGCATATGGTGAGGGGGCTTGCCCGATCGTCGAGGGGTACGTACAGCATACCCTCTTGGGCTTTCCAGCTCAGGAGTCCGCCCTTCATTCGGCTGACCGCGAGATTGAAGAGGAATGCGGAGAAAGATTCCAGCAGAAATCTCAGGAGGTATGACGGGAGTTTTAGTATTGATTCCCTGCTGTCTCCTTCGTACCGGACGAGGTTCTTCACCAAAGATCGCTCCAGAATGAAAGGCGAACGAGCTAGGGTTTGAAGCTCCCTGCGTCTTTCACCCTCGAGGAAGCTGGTTCTTGCTCGACGCAGCGCTTCATCATCGGAACCGGAAGGAGTACCCAATATGACCTCCGCCGCCGCATCATAATCGCGCCTAGCGATTAGATATCCTGCCACGTGATTGATCGGCCTCCTGCCTCCGAAACGCTGGGGGCCGAAGAAATTCAGGAACCCGGTCTCGCATACTCTGCGGGTGAACTCAGACAGCAAGCCTTGGAGTTCCGGCGTCGGAACGGGATCTCTAAGCCTAATCAGTATCCAGAAAAGGTTTCCGCACAAGTCTAGCGGTCTCAATGGCCTCCCCAGCATTGAGTATATGCTTGCCTCCCATTTCCCACCGTGCAGCTTTGGAGGGGGCGTCCCGCGGAAGCTAGTCGGGAATATGAACTGGTAGGTCACGGCTCGCCTGTCCTTAAGCCCGAGGTGTTTCACTTCCCATGGCTTCAACCCGAGCGCCGTGGAGAACTCCCTGATTGCAGTGATGGTATCGAGATCTGTCTTGGACAACACATACACAGGGATGTCTCCTTCACCGTTCATTCTGTAAGTCAGTGATGTTGCCACAGACCCGCTTCTCAAAACCTCTGAGACGAAGAAGTCTTCGGGCGTTTCGCGTATCCTGCCCTTCAGTCTGGATGAAGTATCACAAGACTGAGTCTCCATGCCTATCAGTCTGTCTGCGCCACGCTCCCTTAACCACGCGACTACTCCTTCGGGATCAGTTGGTAGCCTCGTTCCCATCATTTCAACAGAGGGAGATTGCTGGTGACTTTGTCGACGATGTCAGAAGGCGCAGGACCGATTCCAAGAGCAGTGATCGTGCCCGGCGGCAGCTCCGTCAATCCCCTGTCTTCTATCAACGCAGTTGGAAGATTGAGCGATTGCGCCTTTTTCTCCAATCGCAATAGATCATCCAACGACTGGACTGACAGCGCAACTTTCTTTTGTCCCTCATCGACCCAAGCCCGATACCATGTTCGCTTCCGAGTCCTTGCATCAGCCGCAGAAGTCACTGCAGCATGTGCGACCTGTACAGATGTCTTCCCTATGGACATCGCCAGGTCAGATCTTACGACAATGCACTGCTTGTACTCAAATTCCATGTCTTCCCCTACCTGCTTACTCCGGCATTCCTCCCTCTCTTAACGGTTCTCTTTCCTCTGGCGTGGCGCAACCGGCTGTCTTCCCCCAGCGTCTCTGATCCCCAACACCAAGATGGTTCCGAGTACGTAGCAGACCGCCGCAGACAGATAGAGGACCGTGTAACCCATGTTGTGAGATTGTGCGTTGAAGTAGTCCAGCATGAACCCGCCTGCACCTGCTAACACTCCCGATCCAGCCGTGGCGAGGTTCGATATGCCGAGGTAGCGCCCCCCAGTTCCGGGCGGTATCAGATCCGCGCCCCAAGCCCAGTTAACGCTCAGAAATATCCCAGCGCTCACTCCGATTATACCGCCGTACATCAACACCTGCTCCTGCGTCGTGGCGGTCATCAGCAACAGCGCCCCAATCGCCCCCAACACGCCGGAGAGAACCACCAACCACTTCCTCCCCCAGCGATCGCTCAGTGCCCCCGAAGGGTAAACGACTATCGCAATGCTCACCGCAATGACAGCTAGCAATCCCCCGACCGCTCCGGCTGGATTCGGCAGACCCAGAACATCCATGAAAAAGTAGAGCGCGTAGTTGCGTACCAAGTTGGCGCCAACCAAGATCAGAAGGCGCGAGACTAGCCAGAGGAAGAAATCACGGCTGTGGAAGAGCGAGGTCAATATGTCCCGTGCCGAATCGTGGTGGGGTTGTGGCGCCGACTTCTCGGGTTCGATTTTGAGCGCTCCGTCAAAGGGTTGTTCCGTCACGAACAACGCGGTAATCGCCATGCAGACCAACAGACAGAGAATGATTGCGAGGAATGACATCAGTATCTGACCCTGCCCGACTAGGTAGCCCATTACCAACGAAGTGACGACTATTCCAATCATCTCCAACAACTGCTTTACGCCAGTTACAGCACCGCGCTTGGCTTCCGGCACCAAATCGGGTATGTAGCCCTGATAGGGTCCATGAGCTATGTTGGATGAAGTCTGTAAGAGAAGGTAAGCGACGACGAGCAACACGTAGTTGTCTGAGAACGCCATTGCCAGCAAGAAGATCACATCAAACAATGTACCACCAACCAAGTAGGGACGCCTGCGCCCCCAACGCGTTACATGAGTGTCACTCCACGCCCCTGCTGCGGGCTGTACCACAATGGCGACTACCAGCCCGAGAGCCGAGATCAGACCAAGGGCTCCGCCCCTCTGTGATTCAACCACCGAGAGCGAAACCAATGCAGGCAACAGAATGGGTCCCATGGAATTCCAGAGGAATGATAGAGCGAACCAGTAGACGTTGAGCGTCAGGTAGTCTAAAGGACGTAGAGGGTGTGATGGTGCTGGGGGCTTTGGTTGCGGCATCGCCCTCTGTTGCAGGGGATCCAAATTTAGGACAGATAGCCAAGATGGCGAGGCCCAAAGTGTACGCATTCTCCACGACTCGATATGATGCCCTGATGGTCTTAGCGCGATTCTCATAGGACTGCCTCCAGAGTTGCGAACGAAGTCCGTCTGTTTTGGGAGCCCTTTGCGACACCGAAGTCTGCCTACAACATTTAAGGCACACCATCGGAATCTCAGCGAGGTCAATCTTACCTAATGTCCGACGCGTCGACCGTCGTTGTCGTTGGTGGCGGCGTAAGCGGAATGGTGTCAGCAATGACGCTAGCCAAGGCAGGCGTGGCTGTCACGGTCTTAGAGGAACACGACACCATTGGGTCCCCATGTCACTGCGGAGGCGTTGTCTCAGCTGACTACGGTGAGAAGATTCGTATCCCGTCGCCATCTTCCATTGAGTTGAACGACTTGTACGGTTTCAGATTCACGGACGGGACCAAAGAAATCGTCGTGAGATCAAGCCGCCCCGTCGCGAAGGTGATATCGAGGGAGAGGTTCGATGAGCATCTTGCGGATTTGTGCGAAGCAGAGGGAGTTCAGTTGGTCAGGTCGAAGAAGGCGGTGTCCGTAAGGGAAGTTGACCATCCGATCGTGGTTGACGAGTCTGCACGTACACACAGCGCAGAATACGCCGTGCTGGCGGGAGGAATTGCGGATGACCTAGGTTACCGGTTGGGCTTGACAAGGGACAACTCCCATTTGCTGATGTCCGCCCAATGCATCGCAAAGAAGCATGCAGATCCGACTGTCGCCTCTGTATACCTGAGCGACAAGATCTCTCCGGAGTTCTTCGGATACGTTGTACCTATCGACGAAGAGCACTGTAGGATCGGTGTCGCCTCCAAGAGGACGGATGTGCTGAGTTCCGTCCAGCTCATAGCCAAGAAAGAGGGGGCGGAGTTGTCCGGAAGGCCGAGTCTGTGGGGGATCTGGACAGGGGGGCCCATCCCCAGAATCAGGAGGGGAAATGTTTTCACCGTGGGAGACGAGGCAGGGATGTCAAAGGCCACAACTGGGGGGGGAATATTGTTTGGAGCCTTGTCAGGAAGGGCCACGGCCGAGACAATTATCCAGGAACTGAAAGGAACCTCCCTTGAGGCGATGAAATCCTCGGAAGCTTTGGTGTCTCAACTCCGAAAGATTAGGACGATCAGGAAGCTGCTGGATTCCGTAGGCCCTCAGCTTGTGATGGAAGCGATGACGACGGTCACGACTGGTGAGAGACTGACGAAATACCTAGAGACGGTTGATTTCGATTTCCACGGGGATCTGAAGAAGGCACTTCGGACTATCACACCGAATGTCAACTTGCTGCCAATCGGGATTAGAGTTGCTCATCATCTCATAACCGGATTGTTTAAATAGGAAGTCTTAGACCGCCCGGCAATGCCTAGGGGAACTTCTTCAAACAAGCCCCTCGACCCGCATGAGAGGTACGTGAAGTTCATGTGCTTCAACTGCGGAGAGGTCGCAATATGGAGAGGTGAGAAAGACAGAAAGTTCGTCAGGCAGTATGCATGCCCCAAATGCGGTTTCGTTGGGCCATGAGGCGATGGAGACATGGAGAGGAAGGTCATCATGACCGTGAAGATATTCCCGACCGGCGTTGACGTTAACTTGGACAATCTGCTACAGGCACTAAGGGCCGCGTTCCCTGAGGAGCAAGTGATTTCCCGCGGCAGAGAATACATCGGTTATGGTATTGAAGCTCTGGTGGTTGATCTGACGGCCCCGGAGAAGGACGGAGTAAGCCAAGAATACGAGGATAGGATAAGGTCGCTGGCAGGTGTTGGAGAGATATCTGTGGAGAACGTGAGGAGATTCGTCAATGTGGGTAGGCCGCAATGAGTAATGAAGCACCTCTGCTGAAGTCGGAGATCCTAGAGATACTGAAGGTCAAGAAGGCCGTCCAGTTCGAAGATCTGCTCAGAGAAGTAAGGAAGACTTATCCTGACACGTCCGAGAAGGATTTGATGAGCACGCTGATCAAGTTCGAGATAATGGGTTTGATAGTCACTATAAGATTGTCGAAGAAAGACATCAGGGTCGAACTTCTGGGAACGGGCGGCCCCGGAACTGATTAATACCCACAAACTGAAATCGTAGATTGTACCTTGGGTGTAGACATAGGGAGCATATTGACCAGAGAAGAGATAACCTTCGATAGACTCAGGTCAAAGGTCGTTGCCGTTGACGGGTACAATATCCTGTATCAGTTTCTGTCCATAATAAGGGGGGCCGATGGTAAGCCTTTGGCTGACAGCAGTGGAAGGATTACCAGCCACCTATCGGGACTGTTTTACAGAGTCTGCAACCTCCTCTCGAACGATATCTGGCCAGCTTTCGTCCTTGACGGGGAACCACCGAAGTTCAAGAGGCAAGAGGTGGAGGAGCGCAAGGAGAGAAAGAAACAGGCCCAAGAGAAATACGATCACGCCCTCAGAACTGGTGACCTTGAAGGCGCTAGGAAGTACGCTCAAGCCACAGCGCGGGTAAATGACTACATCCGAGAGAGTTCAAAACAACTGCTCGGGCTGATGGGTATTCCGTGCATTCAGGCCCCGTCCGAGGGAGAAGCGCAAGCTGCTCACTTGGCGAAAGTGGGGCTAGTGTTCGCGGCGGCCAGCCAAGACTATGACTCCGCGCTCTTTGGAGCTCCGAAGCTGGTCAGGAATTTAGGTGTCACGGGCAGAAGGAAGCTTCCAGGGCGCAGGGCGTATGTCGAAGTCAAGCCGGAGCTAGTGGATATTGACAGAACGACCCAAGACTTGGGAATCTCAAGAAGCCAACTCATTGACATCGCCATTCTGGTTGGAACGGATTACTGTGAGGGGGTTAAGGGTCTAGGAGCGAAGAAGGCTCTTGCTCTGGTGGCCGGAGGAGCGAAACTCGAAGAGACATACAAGGAAAGAGGCGCTGTAGTTCCCGAGAACCTAGATCGGATAGTTGCCTTCTTCATGAATCCTCCTGTCGCCGAGGTCAAGTCCCTAGACTTCCAGCCTATTGACAAAGATGGAGTGGTCTCTCTTCTCGTGAAGGAATACTCCTTTTCCGAAGAGAGAGTGACGAAAACCCTAGATGCAACAATTCAGAGGATTGAAGCAAAGAGGTCTGGTCTAGCCAGGTTCATCGAGAGATAGAACTCATGGACCCTCTCTCAGCGGAACAAATATGACGTCCATCATGTATTCCTCTGTGATTTCGGTGCCACTTCTGCGCACCAGATGCAGTTCCTGAGACCAAGAACTGCCGCCAACCGGGATCACCATTGTCCCACCGTCGGCAAGTTGATCCGTTAGTGGTCTTGGGACGCTTGTGGCTGCTGCCGATACCATTATCCTGTCGAAAGGCGACTCCTCGGGCAAGCCTAGGGCACCGTCTCCGAGTATGATGTCTACCCGATCTGAGCACCCGCACTTCTGGAGATTACCCTTGGCGAAGGAGACCAGACGAGGGTCTATCTCAATCGCGTGTATCTTGTGGCTGATTCCGGCACTAGAAGATGGGTTGATGACCTCCGCCATCACGGCTGCGCCGTAGCCACTCCCTGCCCCAACCTCCAAGACGTTGTGATGAGATTCCAAATCTAGAGCCTCAACCATGTAAGCAAGCATGGATGGAGCCGATATCGTCTGACCGGTGTTCATCAGTGGCAGCGGCGTATCTGTGTAGGCTTGGTCTCTGACTTCCTCGGGGACGAACTCTTCCCTAGGGATCACCAGAAAGGCCCTCTCTACTCTCTCCGACGTAATTATGCCAAGCGACTTGAGGTAAGAAACCATCCTACTACGTTGCTCATCATAGCGGGTCAATCTCGCCTTTTATACATCAGCTGAGGTTTTATCGGTTAAGCTTGCGCCCCGCAGCAACGGTGACCATCACAGCTCGTGGTCATGAACTTGTGACCCTGAGACATCCCACCACAATTGAGATCACAAAGGACAACGATATGACCAGAAGAGGCGACTGCATACTTGCTGTAGGGGCCTCAACGTCTGCGTCTGAACTGAGCGCGGAACTAAAGGCCTTGTTGCGTGTTGGTGCTCGCTTGATTGTCACGGTTGAATGCGCCGGAATGCGGGATGTAGTCGAGGCAGCTGGATCCAAGGAGATGGTGCTTTGCGATCGCACCTCGATAGTTGTGAGAAGGAGCTCGTATGTTGATGGTCGCACCATAGGAATCCTATCCAGCAAAGCGGCCAAAGACATCAACAGGGATCTGGCCCGCCAGCTCGCAAGGCCGAACAACTCTGTGTCCATAAGGCTTGACGTGCTCCCTATTTCGTCTGCCCATCCGAAGTCCACTGACCAGTAGGAACCTCGCCCAGGCTGTTCTCATGACACCTTCATGTCTGCGACTTCGTTGAACTCTCTTGGACCTATCTCGCGGACTCTCCTGTGAAATGAAACCTCCACATCTTTCCAACCCAGCGATTCGAGTCCAGCCGTCGCGCGCGAGATCCTCTCCTCGAAGGTTTGGGGGGCCTTCCGGAACAGATAGAGGTGTATTGTTCCCCCCCGGGCCCTGAGCGCCTCTGTAGCTGCTGCCAAGTACAGTTCAGCCTGTTTGGGCAGGTTCATCACCACTCTGTCACACAAACCTCTCAGGAACTTGTGCGATACCTGCGCAGCATCCCCTTGGAAGATCTCGACCCTGTCGGATACTCCGTTGAGTCGTACGTTCCTCTTCAAATAGGTGACAGCCTCAGGACTGATGTCACAGGACTTGACGTGCGAGGAGGGTTGCAGTCTGGCTATGAGCACCGAGAATGGGCCTACGCCGGCGAAGAGGTCACATACAGTCTCGTTCGGTTCAACGAGGCATGCCACCCGCTTTCTCTCCGTTGACAGTCGAGGGGTGAAGAACACCTTGGTCACGTCCAAACCGTAGACGCAGCCGTGTTCTCTGTGCAGTGTTTCCGTCGTACCTGACCCGTACCATCGTTCGTATGAAGCTACCCGTTCAACCCCTGAAACCGGAGCAACTTTGGCCAAGATCAGCCGTATGTTTGGGTGAACCGAAAGCAACGCATTCACCACGTTTTCTCTGTACCTCGACATCCTTTCCTTGGTGGAGACCACTGCCACATCACCTATGATGTCGAAGGATTTTGTGATCTGACCCACTATGTCAGGTTGAAGATTCCCAAGAAGGGCCTCCTTTACACTCCTTGGCCTACGATGGTTCACCCTCAGCTTGCGTTCGACCAGTTCCAGCAGATGTAGTTCGGCATTTTCCTCGAGTCTTTGAGGATTCAGTACTGGAACCAAGAGGTACTTCCCCTCAACTGCAGGCGCGAGATCCAGATCGACAGCCCCCAGATCCTTGAGGAGCGTTCTTACGTGCTCACCTCTCTCTAGGGGTACTTTCGCCGCTAGAGCGGTTCTGACCTCGTCCTGCATCTCCAGATCCTAGCCCTTCGATAACAGTTTCGGCGGCAGATATATCTGCGTTAGGAGTGGTTCAGACACAGATCTTCCTGTTCCTCTTCAGTGTTTCCTTTGCCTTTAACAACCTGTCAAGCTCACAGTTCACCCTCTTCCTCAGTCTTTTGCGCTTGGTTTCCAGCTTCCTGAGTTCCAGCTGAAGGTCGATCACTTTCTCTTGAAGCTCCTCTACCCTCGAGGCCATCTGAATTCGACCAGACTTTCACTGAATTAAGCGCCCGCAATCGAACAACTGGACGAGAAGTGACGCGGGCCCGATGGGATTTGAACCCATTTCTGGCGGGATTCCATTCCCGTGACCATCAGGTTAAGAGCATCAGCTAGCCCGACATCTGCTGCTCTTCCATGCTGAGCTACGGGCCCTGACTTTGGCGCTTGACTAAGCGTTTTTATCTGTTTTCCCTACAGTGGAAGCATCCACTTGAAAGGCAAGAAGGTACTGGCCTCGGGCGTGTTTGATGTCTTGCATCCAGAGCACGTGAAGTACCTGGAGGAAGCCAAGAGGGCAGGGGGGCTCGGGTCCAGGCTTGTGGTTGTTCTCGCAAGAGACAAGACTGCGAAGAACATGAGAGGATCCGCACCAATCTTCAGCGAAAGAGCCCGCTTGCGAATAATAGGAGCTTTGAAACCAGTAGATGAGGCTATGTTGGGTCCGTCATCCCATGATCTGGAAGAAGGAATGAAAGAGACCATACTGAAGGTGAACCCAGACATCATCGCCTTCGGGTACGATCAACATCGCAGCAGCATAGTCTCGAAGGTCAGAAGAGTGCTGAAGGAAATGGGTCGAAAGGACATCCGCCTGGTCAGGATCAGGGAATTCGCGTATGATGATCTGTCTAGGTCATCCGCAGTCAAGAGCCTGATAGCCCGTAGATTCTCTAAGCGGGGAAAGAAAACGACAGGGCATCGCCATCCCTAAGGTGAATGGTCTTCCTCAGGTTCTTGTCCGATATTAGCTCGACTATGGCTAGGTCGTACACTGTCCTTTCTGACTTGACCAAAACAACGTTTGACACGCCTTCCACTCGCACGCGATAGCAGCTGACATCCCCAAACGCCCGTTCACGCGTCGAGAATCCACGTAAGACTGTGGGGGTTGTGCTGTAGAGCAGTATCAACTTGTTCAACTCACCGAGCGAACCCACCCTCAGGTTGAGAGTCCCAAGATAGGGTGAGAACCCCAGTTTGGCTGTCATCTGTTTCAAGTATCCGCTCTGGGAAATGTAGTACGACCCTTCTCCTTTTCCTGTAAACACCCGCCCCGTTATGCTCAGGCTTGCTGGCTCGATCCGAGCTCGCAATGAGTCTGCTGATATGCCCGCGAGTTCCTGTGCGAGTCTAGCGTATGCTCTGGGAGTGAAAATGATCCTCTCTCCTCCCTTCGAGAGCTGCCTGAGAATGATCCCATCTGATGACAATTCCCTCAGGAGAATAGACGCAGTTTGCTGCGATACGCTGAGAATCTCAGCAAATGAACGGGTGCTGGTGAACAGTTCGCCCCTGTTCTCGGACATCTTGAACAGAGAGAGCAGTGAAAGCAGCGCCCTAGCCCTTTTCCCGAAACTCTGCTGTGAGCGCTCTTTTGGACTCATGGTGTGCACTTCCTAACGGTTCGGGATAACCATGTTTCACCGGGAGGCTATTAACGATATCTACGCTGTCCTGCAGGGAAATCAGATTTCCGGGACTTACGTACAGGTTCCTCACCTTTTGACAGAAGAGACGATTGTAGGTGTTCACGGGCGACCCCAATGTGCTTCTGGCTAATCCTATAGTTGGCAGTTTGAGAACCACGCCCAAGTGCGTTGCTAGCCCGCAAAGACGCGGATGGGCCAAGCCATGTCCGTTGACCAACATCAGTTGGGGAAAGGCCTTCAGCTCACGCATGAGATCCAAGACAGGCCCAGCCTCTCTGAAGGCAAGAAAACCTGGCTGGTAGCCAATCTGGGGCATGGGAGTGGGCTTGGTCAGTGAGAGAAGCCTGCCGTCGTCGAGATTCAGCTCAGCATAGGCCGCCACTGCGACAGATTCGGAATATGCGACATCAACTCCTCCAATGGTCGCCAAGCCATCTCGCTTGAAGGGCATGACTCTCACCTTCGAGGCAATCGCAATCTGGGCCTTCGTTGCCCTAGGTACGTCAATTCCCAAGTCTAGCTGGAACCTGCAGGATCAATTGCCATGGTGTAGACGTCGCGTCAACTGATCCATCGACCGCGCCAGCTTTCTCCTGCTCAGTTCTTCCGTGACGTCCGAAAGCGTAGACTCCAAGGTCGACCTGTTGACATCAAGCTTCCGTCTTAACCCTGGGGCTACGGAGTCAGCCAAGGAGATTGACGATAGCTCGCCGTAGAGCTCTGTCATCGTATTGAAAAGGTACATCACCCCGCTCGCGTCCTCATCTGCAAGGGACGCTAGGATCCTCCTCCTGAGTTCACCTATGACATCCGAGACCCCGTATAGTATGGCCAGTTCCGGGAGCACGTCCAATTCATCGAGCGGGAAGAACTCCTCACCTGTGTAGATAGATAGCAGCAGACTTGCCTCCAAGAACTCTTGGACAACCTGGACTGTGTAGCCCCAACGTTGGAGGTGGCGGGCGGATCCAGTCATCTTCAGGAACTTCTTGAAGTCGCGAGTGGATTTCCTGAGTGCCCTTCTTGCTTCTCCCATTCTCCCGGAATGAACCCCGGAGATAGTCTCCCTGCAGGCCCTAAGAATAACCTCCCCCAAGTCTATGATGCTTCTCTTGCGTAGTTCAGAGGATCTGAGCGATTCGTGTGCCTTCCTTATGGAGCGCTTCACGCGCGGGATCAGCGAACTCTTGGTGTTCTTGGCTCGCCTAGACAACTCTAACAGACCTTGAGAGGTTCTTTCTCCTCCATGAGTTCTGCCTGAGCTTTGGGCTCCTTCCAAACCCACACGAGGCGCAGTATCCCTTCCTGATGTGATAGGAACGCCTGCCGCACCTAGGACAGGTTGTGTGTATCCTCTTCTTGTTCATCCGGCCGAAGGCGGTCGTTCCAGCCGTTGACTTCCCCATTCTAGACTCACCTACTCCGCCGGAGAGACGAGTATTATGTTGTCTCCCCTCACAATTATCATACCCAACTTCTTGGCGTCTTCCTTGAAAATCTCCTCTGCGTCGTCAAGCACCAGGTTCATGTGCGTGTCGAAACCGAGTAGTATTCCCCTGATCCCGCCCCCTCCCTTGAGTCTCAGAAGAACGTTCTTCCCGATGGAGTTCTCCAGAGCCTGTGATGTAGGTTCACTCAGCAACTGAATTCGCACCGTAGCAGAAGGACATCGGATATAAAGTTAAGCAAGGAACTCAAAACACCCGATACCTTTCCCCGAGCCTTGGCACCGTAGCCCTGTGAGGAAACATGTGGGATACCGTCCTGTGTAGACTGCGCAGCTTACTCCTCTCGCCATGAACCAAGAAGATTGAACCCCGCCCAGTGATGACGTTCCTTGCAAACGTCAGGAGCTGCGACCTGTCTGAGTGTCCGGACAAGCCGTCCAGTCGATGGATTTGGCTCTTGATATCTATGACTGCCAGCTTGCCTTCCCCATCGTAAAGTTGCACCTGTTTTGCGCCCGACAGCACCCTCTGGCCCAGCGTCCCCTCAATTTGATAGTTGACGAACAAAACTGAATCCTTCGGTTCTGGGGCCACGTGTCTGAAGTACTCCAACACCGGGCCGCCTTCTAACATGCCGGATGTGGAAAGTACTATCGCCTTACCCGCAGACAGGGCCTCTGATCTCTCCGAACTGCTCTTGATTGGCACGAAGTATTCCGACTCCAGTGGGTTCACCCCTTCCTCAGTTATGAGCGAATAGAGCTCAGATGAGAGATAACTCGGAAAAGCCGAGTGAACCTTGGAGACCTCTGTTATCATCCCGTCTACAAACACTGGAGCTTCCTCGATGCTCTTGTTGGCCATCGCCCTGTCTAGGATCAACAGGACCTCCTGGGACCTGCCAACTGCCAATGTGGGGATCAAGACCCTTCCTCCCCTTTGGAAGGTCTCGTTCACCAGAGAGATCAATCTGTTCTCCACTTCTGTTCGGCTCGGCATTACGTCCCCTTCTCCTCCGTAGGTGGATTCCATTACGAGTGTGTCCACCCTGAGGAATCTGGAAACGGCAGGGTTGAGTAGCAATGACCTCCCAAGTTTGAAGTCACTTGTGTACAGCACAGAGTAGCCTGCGTCGCCTATTGTCAAGTCGATCAGGGAAGAGCCAAGTATATGACCGGCGTTGTAAGGTGTTATCTTTATGTCGGGAGAAACATCGGTTACTTGGTTGTACTTAACCACAATCGTCTGCTCGATGACTGACTTGACGTCCTTCAGCGAGAAAAACGAAAGGGAGCCCGACCTCGTCTCTACGTTGTAGAAGTCTTCCAACAAGATTGTCAGCAGATAGAGAGTTGGCTCCGTCATGTAGAAGGGACCCTGATAACCATACTTCGTCAGCAACGGCAGTGCTCCTATGTGATCTAGGTGTGCATGTGACACGACTACCGCATCCAGCGATTCGAAACCATCGAACTCATAGTCAAATCTAGGGAACAATGACCCTCTCTGCGAGGTTCCAGGGTTCACCCCTGCGTCCACTAACACTTTGCTCTCGTCTGTGGACACAAGCAAGGCCGAACGCCCCACCTGTTCGACCCCTCCCAGGAACGACAGCGTGCAATTGCTGGTAGAACCCAATGGAGTCCTGAAGATCCTGTCCCCAGTTTCCCTAAGGAATGAACTCTTGGATTCGGACCTGGACGTTAGGACATGCAGTACCTGCGAGAAGGTTTTGGAGTCCGACAGGAATTTCTTCTCAACAACCAGCCTCCAGCCGGTTTCCTTGGCTACTTTCTGAGTGAGATTGTTGATGTCAGCCTCCAGCAACGCAATGTTGTTCGCTATCGAGATAGCCTCGCCAGTGCTGTGGTTGAAGATGACCCTCTGGAGGCCCGCCTCCTTTGGTAGTATGGAAGAGATGGCTCCGGATGCCGTCTCCTCATCGAGCAAGTATTGAGGTGCGGTCCTGATCACAACTCTCTTTCTCAGTACTTTGGCCAGCTCGGAGGCGTATTGCTGCCCTGACAACATGAACTCCGGGTTCTTGGTCAGCAACACAATCTGAGGGCCTTCTATCTCTATGCCTGTCAGAGAGGCCTCTGCTGGTGCCCTTTCAAGAACCTCTTTCCTCACTAGTTCAATCATCGTAATGTATGCCGTGCTCTGACCTGAGCACTATACCGCCACGATCCTCTTGGCAATGATCCCTTTTTCGTCCGGCGAGAGTTCTCTGTAGCCCGCAGAATCGATCACGACCACATCGAAATCATTGCCGGTCGCTGTGTCCCTGTTCATGGCTGTCAGGACCGCCTTGACCGCTAGCGGTACGACATCTTTGGAAGACATGTCCTTATGTATGTTTGCCTCTAGGAAACCAAGGGCAACGGGTGACCCGGAGCCGGTCGAAACGAGGGTCTCTCTCGTGACTCCGCCAAACGGGTCGATCTGATACAGACTCGGGCCGTCATGGTCTAGGCCACCTATCAGTGCCTGAACCGCCATTGGGGCCAACCTATTTCCGAAGAGTACCAAGGACGCGATGTTCGAAAGCGACTTTATGGGAATCTTAGTACCCCTTTCGAGCCAGAAGATCCTAGCTTGGTACCTAAGAACGTCCAGCAGGGCTTGGGCATCGGCTACACCTCCGGCCATGGTCATTGCTGCGTGATCTTCGACTTTGTGCACTTTCTTTCCAGTCTTGTGCGCGATGAACGTTTCCCCCTGCACTACACGGGTATCGGTGGCGAACACGACCCCATCCTCGCAGGCTACACCAATTGTAGTGGTTCCCCACTTCACCTCAGGCACCTTCAAGAGACCTGATCCCAGAGGTACCCCAATTGGCCCAAAGTAGCTGTTCAATTTGGCATAAGCACCTGATGAAGTGTGACAGGGGGCTGAGCCCATCAAGATAAGTTTTTCTTTTCTTGTGCCCAAGGGGGAACAATGCCCAATGGGAGTCCGCACAAGATTGAGCTTCCCAGGCTGATAATGGCTGGAGGGGGTATTATCGAAGGTATTGGGAAGGAGCTATCGGCACTGGGAGTAGAGAGAGTTGGAGTGCTCACCAGCAAGACTCCCTTCAGACTTCTTGGTGGCAAGTTGGAACGCTCGCTGGAGACCTCGGGCATAGAATACAGGTTCTTCCTAGATGATGGTAAACCTCACGAAAGCGTCAGGGACGAGTTCCTCGAAACCATCGGGACGGGAATAGATGGATTGGTTGGAGTCGGCGGTGGGAGGGTTTTGGACATCTCCAAGCTGATCGCAGAGAAATTGGGTACGGAGTTCTTCTCCGTGCCTACGATCCCATCTCATGACGGCATAGCGAGTCCACTCGTGTCAATACTCAGTGGTGACATCAGGTCTTCTAGGTTCGCCAAGACGCCCCAGGCAGTATTCGCCGACATATCTGTACTGGTGACCGCCCCGCATCAATACATCGCCAGTGGCTTTGGTGACGTGATAGGCAAGTACACCGCGGTGAAGGATTGGAGGTTGGCTCATCTCTTGCTGGGAGAGTACTATGGCGAATACACGGCGGACCTAGCCTTGGAGTGTGCGGAGATAATGATGAAGAGGGCCGAAGAGGTGGGGGAGGGAAGTGCGGAGGGGGTACGTGCGCTAGTGGAGGCGCTTATCAATTGTGGTATACTCATCAGTATCGCCGGAACCAGTAGGCCTTGCAGTGGGTCTGAACATCTCTTCTCACATGCGTTGGATCAGATAAGACATACCTCCTCTTTCCACGGTCAACAGGTGGGGATCGGGACCATTATGATGTCTTACCTACATGACGCGGACTGGGAGAAGGTGAGGAACAGCCTTGCAGAGGCCAAAGCCCCTACGTCGGCCAAGGAACTTGGCGTGAGCGATGAGGTTATTGTAGAGGCCCTAGTAAGAGCGGCAAGCATTAGACCAGACAGATATACCATACTGGGCGAGAAAGGACTGAGTGAAAAAGCGGCGGTCGATCTGGCAAGAGCAACCCGGGTGATCTGAGACGCCGGCAAAAAGCAGTAGGATAGAGGCACTCACCCTACTCGATCCTGACGCGATCAAAGAGGGGTCTGTGTGGACGTATTTCGGTGGATCCGAGGAATGCGCCGACTGTGAACGACGTACGGTGTGCCATGGTTCCATGTGTGTGGGCGCTTCCTTCCAAATAGTTGGGAGAAAGGGAACGAGGAGCTACTGCAAGTTGAGGGAAGGAAACGTAGAGAGCGTCCAGATAAGGAAACCAGACACATCCATCGCCTTGGATGCGCGATTGGCCAAGGAGGGGGCGACATTCAAGTTCAAGAGGGTCTCCTGTGGAACTTGGACATGTCTCTACAGAGAACTCTGCGATCCGTTCTCACTGGCCGATGGAGACAGAATCAAGATAGTGCATGTCGAGAGAACGTTTCCGTGCGCGATGGATTCGACTAAGACACTCTCTGTTGCTAGGATTACTCCCCCTTAGTTCCTGCCTTCTTCTTTGACTTCTCCTTGCGAGCAGGCTTCTTAGCGGGGGGCTCGACCTCTGCTTTCTCTTCTTTGCGTTCTTCTTTCTTCTCCTCCTCTCTTTTCTCCTCCTGCTTCTTTGAATACACTTCCGAGAACAAGACGGTCATGACGTTCTTCAGATGCTTTGTTATCTCCGCGAAGAGAGCCCTCTTGATGACTTGAAGGCCTTCCACATAGAATACCTCCTCAGGTAACTTGATCTCGACCGTTGACTCCTCAGTCTTGATATCAAACCCCTTCTTGTCGGCCTTCGGGAACCTTCGACTTATCAGTTCGCGGATCTGATCCGGCTCCCCTTCAACTACGGACACCACCTTCGCATCATACATGATGGTCCTTCCAGCCAACGGTGGGTTGAAGTCCACGGAGACGCGCCCGGAGGTTATCGACTTGACTGTACCGATTCTCCCATCGACCTCCACCCTAGAGTCCACGTCCAGATCCTTGACGTTCGCAAACTTCCTGAGTGGCAGAACCCGCACCTTGGAGGGATCTCTCAACCCGTATCCCTGTTCTGGCGAAACTACGACCTGCTGCTCAGCACCTACTTCAGCCTTCTTCAGCGTCTCCATCAGGGGTTTTGGAGCGTCGTCAGAGCCTACTATCAGTAGCCTCGGAACGTAAGCTTCGCTTTCATTGAAGATCTTGGCTTCTTTGGCGACACTCTCATTTGTGGTATCTATTATCTCGCCTGTCTCCTGAACTTTGGCTGTAAGGTCAACAAGGAGGAAAGAACCTTCTTCGTTCATGTAAATACGACCGCTAGAGCGCTCGTTATAAGCGTAATTCCCGTCCATGAGCACGACGGGTGACTGCTAGGATACAGAACCCAAGCAGTATCTGCTCCCCGACTCTACGACGGCGGACTTGAAGTCTACCGTTGGGTCTTGTCGGAATCGCTGCCAGAGATTCTCCTGATCCTGACATCTCCGTGGAAGCCCCTGATGACGTCATGGACTGCTCTTGGGACCAGGTCCGACCAATCCTCACGGTTCACTATCCTGCGCCTTATCTCCGTGCCAGAGTACGCACTCCTATCTTGAAGGGGGATGGCGACTACTTCATACCCCTCCTCTTCGAATAATGTAGTCGTCAGCGGATCGTTTGTGTACACCCGATTGATGGGAGGTACGCTCTTGAGGACATATGTGACCCAAGAAGGGTGGAACTCGGTGTCTGGAACTCCTGTTATCAGGTATCTGCCTCTTTCGACGTTATTCTCGGCAAGAGCAGCCAATATCATCTGAACTCGTTCTCCCATGGTGAACGGGTTCCGTTCTTCATGGCTGGACAACGAACTTCCTACTGCTATGACGACTTTCGGTTCTCTCTCCAGTATTAGATGGATCGCGTGCAGGTGACCCTTATGGAAGGGCTGAAACCTGCCCACGAAGAGCGCCCAGCTATCCTTACTCATCGCCTTTGGGACAACTCGTTTGTTTAAAAATGCTGACAAGGCTCGCGACCCGATGGAGATAGACGGGTCCTATGGGGAGGGAGGAGGACAACTTCTGAGGTTCTCGATGGGCCTGTCCACTTTGCTGGGTGAGGAAGTGACCATAGTCAACATAAGGGCCAACAGAACCCCCCCAGGAATAAGGCCACAGCACCTCGCGGCCATTAAAGCGGTAGGCATATTGGCGAACGCTAAGTTGACCGGAAACGAGATCGGGTCTTCATCGATCTCCTTCAGACCGGGAAAGGTGACAGGAGGGGAGTTCGAGTTCAACGTTGGGACAGCAGGTAGTGTGACGCTTGTCCTTCAAGCCATCCTCCCAGTCGCTTTGATGGCCGAGCGACCAGTTAGCGGAAGAATAGTTGGTGGAACCGAAGTCAAATGGAGCCCTACCGTAGACTACTTCGATCAAGTCTTCCTCAATGGTCTGCGTGCTATGGGCGTGGACGTTTCCGTCAAACTGATCAGAAGCGGTTACTACCCCAAGGGAGGGGGAATCGTCAGGTTCGAGGTCAAGCCTCGTGCTCGACTAGTGCCGCTCATAGCGGATGCCTCCCCAAAGAATGACCTGAAATGCCATGGCATAAGCAGATGTGCACACCTTCCTGTGTCTGTGGCAGAAAGACAAGCGATGAGCGCCAGGGCTCTATTGAGCAGCGCCGGCATCTCAATAGCAAAGTTGGACACTGTATGTCTGGACAATTCCATCTCCCCCGGAAGTAGCGTAACCTTGTGGGCTAGTTCCAAGTCACTCAGTTTCATTGGAGCAGACTCCATAGGAGAAAGAGGAAAGGCAGCGGAGATCGTTGGCTCCGAAGCAGCAACCGCCTTCAGCAGTTGCGTCAATGCCGGGGGCGCCGTTGACGAACATTTCGCCGACATGATACTCCCCTATATGCTAAAGGCAGAAGGACAGTCCAAGATAACTATACCGAGCGTATCCGAGCATCTCCTTACGGAGGTTCATGTGGCAAGGATGTTCGGTGCTGCTGACATCCAAGTCAACAACTCTGGGTTCCCGCCAGAGCTAGTGGTGGCTCCAAAGACATAGAATCATTTAAATCCGCAGTTCGCGATAAAACGATCATGTCTTCCTCTTTCATTCCCGGAGCCACCGCCCTAGGGATGATCTACGGCGATGGCGTCGTCCTCGCCGCGGACAGAAGGGCTTCATATGGAACCTTCATACTGAGCAAGAACGCAAGGAAAGTGTTCAAGATCACGAATACCATCGGATTGTCGTCGGCCGGGGTGATATCAGACATTCAGACGATTTTGAGGGAGGCGAAATACGGCGCGAACATGTTCAGACTGCAGACCAACAGGGAGATGAATGCCAGAGCGCTGGCTAAGCTCATATCCAATATACTCTTCTCCAACAGGCTAGCCCCACTCTTCACCCAGCTGATAATCGGCGGATTTGACAGAGGGGAGAAGAGCGTCATAGTCATGGACGCATTGGGATCGATCGTCGAGGACAAGTACGCTGCTGTGGGTAGCGGAAGTGAGCTTGCTCTCGGCATCCTTGAAGCCACGTACAAGGACGACATGAGCTACGACGAGGCCAAAGGACAAGTCTTGAAGACGGTCAGATCGGCCCTTGAGAGAGACTCGGCATCGGGAAATGGAATAGACATGTTGTTCATATCGAAAGAGAAGGCCTGGGAAGAGTTCTTCCCCGTGTAGGTGGCCAACCCCAGCGTAGCTCCGACGAAGAACTGCCTAACTGTAAGTACCGACCTATTTTTGTTCCGTCGCTCTGAAAAGATCCGCCTATCCCTTCTGAGTGATCTCCATCGTCACGCCAGCCGCTACGGTTAGACCCATGTCTCTTATGGCGAATCTTCCCAAGGGTGGGAAGTCGGAGAAAGTCTCAAGCGATATTGGCCTGAGTGGCCTGAACCTGACGATAGCTGCATCTCCAGTCTTTAGGAAGGCGGGCTTATCTTCTACAGCCGCACCGGTTCTAGCGTCGATCTTCTTGACCAATTCTGCGAACTCACATGCAACCTGCTCCGTATGAATGTGAAGGACTGGGGTGTAGCCAACAGCGATAGCTGTCGGATGGCGAATGACTATGATCCGGCCGATGAATTCCTTTGCAATGGACGGAGGGTTGGCCTCGGTTCCGACGACATCCCCTCTCTTCATTTCTTTCTGTGATATGCCCTTGATGTTCAGACCCACATTGTCTCCAGGCTCGGCTTTCTCCATCCTCTCGTGATGCATCTCAATGCTTCGAACTTCGCCGTGTTTACCAGACGGATTCACAACAATCTTGTCGTTGACCTTCAGCACTCCTGTCTCCACACGACCGACCGGCACCGTTCCCACACCTGGAATGTTGAACACCTGTTGGATCGGAAGCCTCAATGGCTTGTCAGTTGGCTTCGCAGGGGGTTCGAATTGGTCTAGTACCCCGATCAGAGTCGGGCCGTCGTACCATGGCATGTGCTCTGATTTTGTCACTAGGTTGTCGCCGAGCCACCCGCTGATTGGAACGACGAAGATCTTGTGTTTCTTCAGGTCAAAGCCCATCGGAACCATCAGGTCAAGTATGGCCTTCTTTACCTCCTCAAACCTATCCTTGCTCCAGTTGACAGTCTGATCATCCATCTTGTTGACAGCCACAGCGATTTGGCGGACGCCCAACGTGAAGAGCAGGAAGGCGTGTTCTCTCGTCTGGCCCTCTGGACTAATCCCGGTCTCGAATTCCCCTTTCTTTGCAGAGACGACCAGGAGGGCGCCGTCCGCCTGACTTGCCCCAGTTATCATGTTCTTGACAAAGTCTCTGTGCCCCGGAGCATCAATGACAGTGAAGTAGTACTTGTCTGTGATGAACTTCACGTAGGCAGCGTCTATTGTGACACCTCTTTCTCGCTCTTCCTTGACAGTGTCGAGAACCCAAGCGTACTTGAAGCTCTCACCAAGACCAGTCCTCGCAGACTCCTTCGCAAGTTCATCCAGTTTCCTTGAGTCGACGTATCCCTTGAGATATAGCAGGTGACCAGTCGTTGTACTCTTTCCGTGATCCACGTGCCCAGCCACGACTAGATTCAGGTGCGGTTTCGAACTAGCGCTACTCATTACGAATTCACCTTTAGACGACCTTCAGTTTGGGCCGTGCCATTATAAAGGTTATCTGAAGGGCTTACCTAGAAGCCAAGGCATGCTTCTCTAGTTCATCTTTCCGTGCGATGGCGAAACATTTTGGGTCCTTATCGGCCGCCCGTGCTATCTGATTCGCCATAGCCTCGTGGAAAGGAGTTGTTGATTTGAAGGAATCCCTCCTAGCGCCCTTGACGAGATTCCTAAGGGCTAGATCCACTCTTCTGGTCGGAGAGATGTCCACCGCTTGATAGTACAGGATGCCTCCGTAGCTGACCCTAGTTGTGTCCTCTCTGGGAGCGCTGTTCTCTATTGCCGTCAACAGGACTCTGAGAGGATTCTCTTTCTTCTTGGAACTGACAGAGTCCAAAGCGGCCTCCATTATCTTGACCGCTTGGGCCTTCTTTCCTCCCGCCTTCTGCGTCAGAGATATCAGGTTCGCGAGTCGTTCAACCACGTTGATCGAATTCTTAGCGAACCTCTTGTGCTCGTGCCTGCCGGCCGAATGAGGCAGGAATATCGGTTTGAAAGAGATAGCGGTCTCGAGGGTTCTGTCGGTTACCTTTAGATCATCGAAGGCGTACTTCCCAAACAGCTTTATGGGTTCAGGTTCGACTGACATTGCTTCTCATCTCCTTCGCGAGAGCGCACAGCGCTCATTCATGGAATGCGATGGACATAGGGGGTTATAATACCTATCGTTTCCGTTCTTCGGAACTAGATGGACTATGCTTGAGTTCGGATTTGCTGTTCGGATTGTTCCCTAGTTCTGCTGGCTGATTGAGCCCTCTACTTCCTGATCTTTTGCTTCTTGCCCTTGAGCAGCGCTTCCAATGAGATGTCGTTCACGGCCACGACCTTGTACCTGACCCCAGGTAGATCTCCCATGGATCTTCCTCCTGAGCCACCTATGCCAGCTAGTAGAACCTCGTCTCTCTCATCTATGAAGTTCAGACCACCGTCTTCTGGCACAAAGGCGGTTATCTCCTTGTTGTTCTTGATCAGCTGAACGCGAACACATTTCCTGACAGCGCTATTTGGCTGTTTGCTCTCTATCCCAACCTTTTCGAGCACTATGCCCCTCGCCATCGGCGCATTTCCGAGGGGATCGTATCTGGCTTTCAGAGAGAGGATTCTACGGGTGTAGTATTTGTCGCTCCATTTGAATCTATTCCTTCTCTTCTTCAACGTCCTTGCTGCGAATTCCCCTCTTGCGCCTTTTGACATTAGACGCTACGAATTGTGACGGCTGCTTATTAACCTTATACGATTTTCACTTGGTCAACTTCGAAGTATCTCTTGATCAGCAGAGAGGCTCTTTTCACATTGGCTCCCCCTTGGCCGATCGCTTTGCCCTTGTCTACTTCAGCTACCTTCACATTGGCGATTCGCCTGCCATCTTTCACGTTGACCAGTGAGACCGAATCAACCCTGACCTGTCTGAAGAGCCCAGCAACAAACTCCTCGGTGTTCTCGCAAAGAGGATAGGCCATAACTCTCGCGTTCAGCATCCTTGAGAGATGTATCAGAGGTTTGGTCGGGTTCATCGTGACGAGCGGGTATTCGTCTGGGTTCACTAGGAAGATTATCTCTCCCTCTGGCGAGACCACACAGTCAATGGGCCTTACTCTTGCTATACGCTCAAAGAGCGCAAGATACCTGAAGGTTTCTGTCGAGAGCCTTACCTTAGGAGATGTCACTTCGTCATCAGCTCCTTCAGCGATGATTGGCCGAAGGAACGTACGCCCAGAACGGACGTTGGGAATGGCTTGTTGCACAGTGAGCCAAAGTCTGCTGGCGAGATGGCCATTTTCCTGGCCGGTATTTCAGCGAGCGAGCATAGTTTCTCCAGTTCCTCTGCCTTCTCAGCAGGCAACGACGCAGAGTAGATGACTGCACTGACCTTGCCCGTCATTATCGACTTCTTGACCGAGGCGTATCCCGACAGAACCTCTCCTGTCCTGCACGTGGTCCTTATCGCAGATTCCAATAGTCTTGCGACTCCTCGTGTTATTGTTGAGTTAAACCTTTCCTAAGATCGACATACACGTCGATCATGCCTGTCCCAGCTTTGATCTCCTCGCCTGCAAGGACACGTTCAGTCATTCCTCTCATGTGATCTGTTGAACCGGTGATGGCACCCTCCACTAGTGTGGGAATGGTCCTCTCGAACGCGGCCTTAGCCAGCACACTCACTTTTTCTCCTGAGAGACCGTGCCTACCTATCTGTTTGACCCTTCCGGAGGTAGTCATCGCGGACGACACTAACATTATGTGCCTGATATCAACATCAAGCCCTTGCTCCTCCAGAGTGTCTTTCAGCTCCTTGACCAAGGCAGTCCTAGCCGCCTCTATTCCTAGGACTTCGCCGATCTCGTGAATGTTGTTTGTGAATACCCGGGTCTTGTCAACCTCTGGCATCTTCAAGGCTTCCATCAGATTGGATCCCTCCGTGAATATGACCCACTCGCCGTCCTTTTCCCGGACTGTGACCCTAGAAACAGACGACAAGCCGGAGACTGGAACCTTTCTCAGTTTGTCGACGACCGGAGTAAGGTCTCCCTCAGAATCCTTGACAGTGATTGAGATCTCGAATTTCTTTTCCCTTCTGGGTCTAAAGCCGGCTTCGATCAGACTCCTCTGGAGCTTCTTCGGAGTTACCCCTCTCTCCACCATCATTTCTTTTGAGAGTCCTATGGTTATCACGGATTTGAACTGCTGAATCTTGATTTCAGAGGCGATGTCTTCAACAGAGGTGTATGGCATCCTCCTAGCGATTTTGAGAACCTCCTTTTGATCCTCGCGATACTCCGGGGAGAGATGAACTTCCATCAATGGCGTCTTGGGAATCCTTCTCGCGTCCAAGAGCTCTATTAGCCTAGGAAGGCCCAGCGTTACGTTGGCCTCCTTTATGCCGGCGTAGTGGAAGGTTCGGAGTGTCATTTGCGTCCCGGGTTCACCAATTGACTGGGCCGCTATTACCCCGACGGACTCGCCTGGGTCCACGGTGAGCTCAAGATACCTGCGCAAGGTAGCGTCGATTACCTCCGGTGCCCTCGCTGGATCCGCACCAAGTGATAGGAGCGCACCCTCCAGCTCCTTCGCTATGAGGGGAGGAATGTCCTTGACTCTTGCGGCAACCGCTGATCTGATGGCGACCTTGTCAGCCTTGACACCGAGCTTGACGTCCATTGATGAGGCGAGTTTGCGGATTATCGTCTCCACTGGGAACTTGCCGTGGTAGCTCTTCGCGGGATCCAGACCATCGTCACCGTAGATGAACTCCACGATGTTCTCGTATGGATCCCGCACGGTGCCATCATATTCCACCTTCAGGGTTTCAAGGGCGTGAATGAGACGCCTTTGGAGGTATCCGCTCTGCTGCGTCCTTACAGCTGTGTCGACCAATGACTCTCTCCCTCCCATGCTGTGATAGAAGAATTCAACCGGTGAAAGCCCTGTCATGTAACTTGACTTGATGAACCCCCTAGCAGCAGGTCCAATGTCTCCTCTCCTGAAGTGTGGAAGAGGTCTCCCGAGATACCCCCTTGAGATCCTCTTGCCACGGACCTGCTGTGGCCCCAGTGCCGCACACATTTGGCCCAAGTTGAGATCGGAACCCCGAGCACCGGTCCTCGTCATCACAACCGCGCTGTTGTCGAGCCCCAAGGATTTGCTGGCCAACTCGCCGGTTCTGGTCCTTATGTCAGAGAGCACGTCCATGATGTAGGCCTCCACTGAATCCTCCTGTGACTGGCCGGGTATCTTCTGCAACTTTCCCGATTTGAACTGAGAGATGACCTCGGCCACGCGGTCGTCCGCGGATGAGAGATCCCTCTCTATCCGATCCTTCGCCTGATCAGATAGGATGAGTTCAGCGTAAGTCATACTGAATCCTCTGAGCTTCAGGAACGTGGATATCATTCGAGTGAGTGATGTCAGGAACTTGTGGGCCTCTACTTCACCGTAGTTCAACAGGATTTCGTGAATGATGGTTGCAGGCTTCTCAGCACCCAGGGAGGCCTTGTCCATTACTCCCTTCAGTAACACACCATCTTCTATGACCACAAAGCCTTCATGAGGACAGCTGTCCTCGTCACATTTCGGATCGTTCGCACAAACCGACGCCCTAGTTTTGTAGTGCAGATCCGCAGGCAGGAGCGCGCTGAACGCCTCTTTGCCTGACCATGTCGCTTTCGGTTTCTTGATAGCTGACTCTATGCGGTTTCGGCCCACTCCAGCGGCTTCAAGGAGCATGAAGAACTCCTTTCTAGTGAGAACCGTGTCAGAGCGCGTCAGCAGATAGGCACCGGTGATGAAGTCTCTTATGGCACCCACGATTGGCGCTCCGTATCTGGGCGTGATGTAGTTTTTCATGACCTGAAGCAGTTCCTTGGTTTCAGCTACCGCCTCGACGCTTTGCGGAACGTGTAAGTTCATCTCGTCCCCATCGAAGTCAGCGTTATACGGGGTACAGACAGCGGGGTGGAGCCTGAAGGTTCTGCCAGGAAGCACGCGTACCTTGTGCCCCATCATCGAGATCCTGTGAAGAGATGGCTGGCGGTTGAAAACAACGTAGTCTCCGTCAAGTAGGTGTCTTTCGACGATAAATCCCTCGGCGACGCTTTCAGCGAACGCCTCCAGATCCTTCACGAACTCAAGTTTTATCCTAGCGCCGTCCGGCCTTATCACATATCGGACCCCTGGATACTTCGATGCTCCGTTCTTCACAAGAGCGAGAAGTGCCTCTCTGTTGAATGGGTTGACCTTCTCTGGGACAGTCAGCTCCATGGCAACATCTATCGGAACCCCAACTTCATCCACAGCGATCGACGGGTCGGGAGATATCACGGTTCTAGCCGAGAAATCCACCCTCTTCCCCGATAGGTTCTTCCTGAACCTACCTTCCTTCCCTTTCAACCTCTGAGACAGGGTCCTCAGTATCTTGTTCGTTCTATGTCTGGATGGAGGAACGCCCGTGGCCTCGTTGTCCAGATACGTGGTCACGTGATACTGAAGGAGCTCATCGAAATCTTGGACGATCATGGGTGACGAACCACTCTCTAGGGCATCTTTCATGCGCTGTGAGGCTCGAACTATGTCAACCAACTTGTGCGTGAGGTCATCCTCCGACCTTTCCCCGGTTTCAAGTATGATCGAGGGCCTAACCTGCACTGGTGGCACTGGAAGTACCTCTAACACCATCCATTCTGGCCTACCCAGTTCGGGATCGAGCCTCACCAAGACAAGGTCATCATCTGGGATCCTATCAAGCCGTTCTCTCACCATAGCTGGGGTAAGCTTGGTTGTGATCTTCTCTGGGGTGACTTCAAAGAAGCCCGCGGGCTTGACCGGCTTGACCACATATTGAGCGGAGCCACAATGAGGACAGCTGGCCATGCGTTTTGCCTCCCGGATGATCTGGGAGTAGATCTTGTTGGGAATGGCTCCGAATTCTTTCTGATATCTGGCCATCTCTTGTCCATAATCCGTGATCTTTTCATCAGGGAGGAGTATCCTACCACAAGACCTGCATGTGATCGTCAGAAGGAGGTGGATTTCCTTGGCGAAAAGATAATTGACAATCGGAGTTGGAAGCTCAATGTGCCCATAGTGTCCCGGGCACCGAGTCGGGGGGTTGCCACAGGTATGACACCGTTGGCTGGGTTCGATGGTTCCAAGTCGGAGATCCATCACGCCTCCAGGCACAGCAGTACCATCCTCATTGTAGACCTCCTCTGAGGTTATCTCAACAACGGACATCTTCCTTATGGTAGCCGGACTCAGCAGTCCAAAGGTTACGGAATCGATCGACTTTACTTCTAGTTCTCTACTCATGTTGTCGTCATACCCTCCTAGTTAGGTTGATCCTAGGATAGATCCCCAAGCTCATAATCTCCTGCAGAAGGAGTTTGAACGCATAGGATATTGAGACGGCGCTTATGTTGACGTCTTTGCCACACATCTTGCACACATACTTTCTCTGTTTGGAATCGTAGTACCCAACCGTCCCGCAATTCTCGCAGACGTAGATTGTCGTCTTGTCCGATTCCTCCAGTAGCCTATCTTGGAGAAGCCGAGAGGCACCATGTCCTACTAGACAGTCCCTCTCCATCTCTCCGAATCTCAGGCCTCCGCCCCTAGCCCTTCCCTCGGTTGGCTGGTGGGTTAACAGAGTTATCTGCCCCCTCGCCCTCGCGTGCATCTTGTCCTTGACCATGTGGTGGAGGCGTTGATAGTAAGACGGTCCGATGAACACCTTCGCTTTCATGGGCATCCCAGTCATTCCGTTGACCATCATTTCCTCTCCATAGGGGTGCAAGCCGTAAGACCTCAGAATCTCGAATATGTTCTCCTGATCCTCGTGGACAAATGCGTCACCTTTTCTTTGCCTCCCGGATATGGCAGCAGCCTTCCCGAATATCGCCTCCAAGAAATGTCCTATGGTCATCCTCGAGGGAATGGCGTGCGGGTTAATCAAAGCGTCCGGAACCATGCCCGATTCTGTGAAGGGCATGTCCTCCTGCGGAATGATAGCACCCACTACTCCCTTTTGGCCCGCCCTGCTCGCAAACTTGTCCCCGGTCTCCGGGGTTCGCGTATCCCTCAGGCGGACCTTGATCAGTCGATTCTGTTCCGTATCCTCGGTCATTATGATCGTGTCCACGTACCCTGAGTGCGAAGGCTTCACAACGACCGAGGTATCCCTTCTGTAGGAGGATTGTCCCCAGATCTCGACCCTTTCCTCCAAGAACCTCGGAGGACTTGTTCTCCCGATAATCACATCGCTTCCACTGACTTTGGTTTCAACTCCCACTGCACCATCATCATCGAGCAACGAGTATGACTCGATCCCTCTGTACCCTCGGACCCCTTCCTCTGGCCTCTGTATCCTGTCCCTCTCGCCCATGGCGTACAGCCGCGCTTCACCCTCGTACACGAAGTAGGATGCGGATCTGCCTAGCCCCCGCTGAACTGATGCCTTGTTCAAGACCAAAGCGTCTTCCATGTCGTACGGATCCGAAAGGATCGCGACAATGAAGTTCTGTCCTATAGGGTTCTTCTCCAACCCTACGACCTCGCTGGTGTCGGTCGTAACGAGTGGCGTTTGAGGATAAATCAAATAGTGAGATGTGGTCGAGAAGTTGAACGGTAGTGCGGCGGTTGGATATCCGAGAGCCTGCTTTGCCATCGCTCCTTCATATGTATTTCTTGGAGATTGGTTGTGCTCGGCGAATGGAATTACGGAAGTCACTGCACCGAAGATCGCCAAAGGCGAGACCTCAAGGTGAGTCGTCTCGGCCGAAATCGACTTCAAGTCTGGGGCTATCAGTGACATCTCCTCCTCTTCGGCGTCTAGGTACTCCACGACACCGATGTCGACCAAATCGTCAAAGGTGAGTTCACCAGCCTTCAACTTGTGGACGTGTTCCATTCTAAGCCTTGGAACGCCCTCCTCAACGACGATTAGGGGGCGCCTCGACCTTCCTGGGTCGGCATTCAGGACTACCTCTGTGTTTTGCACGCCTCCGTAGTCGTGTGTGTAAACACCGATGTTCACCTGACTGGACAGTCGTCCTCGTCTTCTGAGCCTGATGAGCTCCTTTGCCAACGACCTACCCTCGTTGTGGTAGCCCAGAAGTATCCCGCTGACGTATACTTCCGCCCATGACATCTTCACGTTCTCGTCAGCTTGGTCAGCAGGTAGAACACCAAGAGATTCCAGTGTTTTCCTGATTTCTTCTACGTCTGCTGTGACGGAGACTTGTGTAAGCAGAGTCATGTTCTTGACCAGTCCGCAGTTGCTGCCCTCTGGAGACTCGGACGGGTCTATTCTGCCCCATTGTGTTGGGTGGAGGTCTCTGGCCTCGAAGTTGGCCTGACTTCTGCTCAGTGTGGACTGGATGCGCCTAAGATGGCTGATGGTCGACAGGTAGTTGGTCCTCTCAAGCAATTGGGACACCCCGACCAGTCTTCTCCCCCAGTTCCCCGTTGCGATGGCATGGCCCAGTATGTCGGTGATCAACCTAGTTGATACCAAGTGGCTCACGCTCCTAGAAGGAGCGGTCCTCCTCAAGTCGGATCTTTCGATCTGATACCGGAGGTCTCTAACCATCCTTCTGAAGGCCTGTCTGAACATCTCGGCAATCAGTGGCCCAGCAAACCTTAGCCTCTTGTTCTTGTAATGATCCTTGTCATCGGTCCTCCTCCAGCCTAATCTTGCTGCGATGCACCGCTCAGCCATCTTCCCGAGGAAATCGGTCTTCTTCAGCCGATCCTCCGGAGTGGTCCCCAAATGGGGGAGCAACACCTTGTCCAGTAGGTATTCAGCTCTCCTTATTCTGATCTCCTTAGGTTGCCCGTATGCCGTCCTCCCTCCTATGTAGTCCAACGCCTCCTCTACCGTGGATATCTCTACAGCGTCCTCGAATGACTTCATCAGATGGTCTTGGATGTCAGCATACTGAGAGACCGCGTACGCTATGTCCTTGTCAACTTCGCGCCCCAAAGCGCGCATCAGGACAACAAAGGGAACGTCCTCTCCCACCCCCGGGAAGTAGACCTTCAGCAGTTGATTCTGTTGGTTGAACCTGATCTCCACACGAGTCCTGTAGCCTACCGTGGACGAGAAAACCCTCGAGGTGAAGAAGACCGAGCTGCCTATCTTCTTCCTTTCCGTGAATATCCTGTTGCTCGCAAAGTCCTCAAGCCCCACTATCACTTTCTCTGACCCGTTGATTATGAAATAGCCACCAGGATCCCTAGGATCCTCACCCAATTTCACCAATTCTTCTGGGGCAAGATTGTACAGTCGACAGAGTCTGGACTTGACCATGATCGGGAACTCCCCGATCTTGACCTTGCCTTCCTGCATTAGTCGTTCGTTCTTGAACTCTCTGAATTCCAAGAATATCGGGGCGGCGTAACTCACGCCCCTTAACCGTGCCTCAAGCGGATACAGTGGGCCCTGCGCTCCTGAAGCTTCCTCTATCGTTGGGAACTCCACACTCACTCCAGTGAACGAAAGGCGATGACGGAGGTCTGGTAGCAGGATACTGAGTTCTCCCACTTCTTGGACTATCTTGCTGAGGTCTTTTTCGATGAGTTCGTTGTAAGAATCTATGTGATGTTGAGCCAGCCCTAACCTAGAGATCGCGAGTTTGTACACGTACTCCAAATCGTCTGTAGATATCGTAGGGGTGGAATCTGGCGTTGTCATTCGATTACCACCAGCCTGTAGTAGGTTGACTCTCCTGCCGTCTCGCTCTTCTTGGTTGTCTTCAGCACGTCACCAACATTGGCTCCGAGAACCTTGACGGCCGGATCGCTGGACAAGATTCTGGGCAGGTTGTAGGGCTTGATTTTGTACTTCTTCAGCAGTTCCTTCTTCTCTTCCTCTCCAAGTATCTCATACTTCGGTGAAAGAACGTGCTCTAAAGGACTAAAATCCGTAACTCGAGATGACAAAATAACCCCCAGCCCTTCATGGGTCCCGAAATCCTCTTATTTTAACGTTACTCAAAAGGCAAGTAACACAAATCGTCATGCGGGCCCGTCGGGACTTCCGGAAAGCATTATTCCTTCGAACCCGAGACACCCGGGTTAAAAGCCTCGCCGACATCATCTCCGGCGCTCTACCATGCTGAGCTACGGGCCCGAGGTCATTTTGCGGTTTATGTAAAAAGGTTATCGCTCGGTTGAAGTGGTCCCGCCGGCTGGAGTTTCAGCCATCGGCTTTTGAATTCGCCGGTCATCGACCTCCAGCGACAATCCGGTTTCTGCTTTTAGCCCGGTAAGCTGAACGGATCGACACAAGGTCGACACCTACAGCATCTTCGCCCTCACAGGCTCGGAAGCTCTACCAGGCTGAGCTACAGCGGGACGAGAACGACCGACCTCGACCCTTGATAAGTTTTTCACGGAAAAGGCTGCGGCGCCAGTTCTCAAGTTTAAATAACATTTGGAGAAGTCGACCTAAGGTGCCCCGGTAGTGCAGACCGGCTAACATTGGCGGCTGTTCATAGAGCCGAATCACCCGCCAGACCCGGGAGGTCTTATGACCCGGGAGTTCAAATCCCGGCCGGGGCGCCTGTGTTGATCCTCAAAGGGACAATAGAAGGCGACTCGGACAAATGCCTTTCTTTCATATTGTCAAAGTAACTTTGACTCCTCATCGTCGCCTGAATCAGGAAACCTCGTGCAGTTGATATGTTTGTCGGAGAGAAGAGTTTGGAGACTAAAACGGGTCGGCCAGCCAAGGCCGAATGGTGCCGCGTGTAGTCCCAAAAGCGCTAAAATCTTAAAATCCTATCTCGCGGGCGTACCAACTAACACAGGCCATGACACCTTCTGCCTTCGGTCAGTGGGGTTCGATTGACTCGAAGTGCCCACTTCGTAGGGTGATGCTCTGATAGGAGGCTCAATCATGATCACCCGGAGGCAGGAGTTTAGGCACCGTGAGGAATTCGCACGAGTACTTGACTACATAAGGTCAGGGGTTCCAAAAAAGGCCTGGCGAAGAGAGCCCATGCCATATGTGCAGTGCATCGGAGAGGACTTCTTCGCAATCTTGGAGGTGGCCATAGTGAAGGGAGTGGGCCTCAGCGTTGGGGCCAAGATCTATGTCGGGAATGGCCCGAAGAAGGAGGCTGTATCCGTACTCGGTAGAATCGACTATGAAAGCCTCAGCCAGACCGCCAAAGACAGCCTTCCATCTGTACTGGAAGACATTGTCATAAGCAACCAAGAGAAGTACATTGGGATCCTGAACTCAATGGGGCTCCTCACCCCCAGACTACATGCCTTTGAACTGCTGTCTGGCATAGGCAGGAGTACGACGCGCAGGATCATAGAGGAAAGGGAAAGGGGGGCGTTCTCCTCTTTCGAGGACTTTACGCAACGCACCAAGGTAGCCAACCCAGTCAAAGTGATAGTTGCGCGGATCGTCGAAGAGATTTCAACCCAGCAGAGATACAGGCTATTCGTGAGATGACGGGTGAACTGGACCTTCTCGGGGAGACAAAAAGTGCCATCCGTTCGTGGGGGTTCAGGCCGATCAAACGCCTTGGTCAGAACTTCGTAGTCAGCTCATCGCTTCTGGAACGTATTGTCCAAGAGGCCAACCTAGGGCCAACTGATGAAGTGCTTGAGATTGGAGGGGGGATAGGGACGCTCACGGCGCGCCTGGCTAGTCAAGGACCGAAGACCCTAACGGTCGTAGAGAAAGATAGGCGTCTGGCCGACCTCCTCAAAAGCAGGTTCTCTGGACAGCCCTCGATAAACGTCATAGAGAGAGACTACCTTCATGTTGAATTGGTCAAGTATGATAAGTGCATCTCCAACCCGCCTTTCGGCATCTCATCAAAAATGATCTTGAAGCTCATAGAGGAGGCACCACGGCTCATCGTCACGACCCTTGAGAAAGACTACGCAAGGCGACTGACGGCGATCGAGGGACAGAGGGAGTATGGAAGACTTTCGGTCCTGCTCCAGCTGAACTACGCCGTCCAAGAGCTGGTTACTTATCCTCCTTCTTCCTTCTTTCCTCCTCCCTCAACGGAGATTTCGCTCCTCAAGATGGTCCAAAAACCCAACAGGGTCGGCCAAGAAGAGTTACGGGCGCTACAGGACGTCACGAGGGAGTTGTTCAGATATCGGAGGAGAAAGGTGGTCAAAGCGATCAAGATGTCGAATCTCCCGAAGCCTCTGCTTGAGAACCCCGCCATGGCCAAGTTCCTGACCATGCGGGTCTTCGAGCTATCGGTCGACGATTTGCTTGTGGTGACAGACTTCGTCATCAGTATCTCCAGACGAAGATGAACTCCGAGGTCAACCTGCCCAAGAATGAAGGAGGTGCGTCAGCTTTCATGGCCGACGACTCCTAAGTGGTAGTTCCGCCTTCAATTGGGGGCCAAAAGACTAAATAGGGCGACCGAGACATGATATTTTGAACCATGCCAAGGAAGGTCATGTCCTACTCGCGGCTTGAGTATATAGCTGGGGCGCCGCAAGTGAAGATCAGTAGGTTCAAGGCAGGCGCCGGCGAGTATGATTTTGGAATGAAAGTGATCCCTCAAGGCAGCTGCTACCTCAAGCAGGAAGCTCTCGAGGCAGCCAGGGTTGTTGCGAACAGTCTGCTGGAGAAGAAATTGGGGGAGAACACCTACATCTTGCACGTGAGGGTATACCCGCACATAATAACGCGTGAACACAGGTTGCTCGGACAGGCTGGCGCAGACAGGATTAGCCAAGGGATGGTCAGGGCGTTCGGCAAGCCAACAGGCAGGAAGGCCAAGCTTGCCAAAGGACAGACCATAATGGAAGCCTTCGCCAACCATGAGAACGAGAGCGTGGTGAAGGCAGCCCTGACAGCTGGTTTGTACAAGCTTCCCATCAAATGCTCCCTGGAGGTTATCACGCGTGAAGGAGACAAGAAATAGAGAAATCACGGTGCCTGGAGACACCGTAGGTGCGATAGAAGAAGGGGATCCAGGACAAGGGACTTATGAAAATCAAGGTAGAATCAATTCAATGTTCACCGGGCGGATACGATTCGACCCGAAGAACAAGATTTTCCAAGTAGATCCGTTGACCTCAAGTCCACCGTTTCCTCGGGAAGGGGAGGAGGTCATTGCGAGGGTAATGACTGTTCATAACTCATTGGCAACCCTAGAAATAGTGAAGGTAAGCGACAGGGTACTGGGGAGAACCTTCACCGGGTTACTTCACCACTCACGAGCAGGCAGGATCGTGGGATCTAGACTCAAGAAGTATCTCAAGCCCGGAGACATCGTGCGAGTCAAAGTCGTCTACGACAAGAGCCTGATCCACGTGAGCATGGTGGGGCAGAGGTTTGGCGCAGTACAGGCCTACTGCTCGCAGTGTGGAGGCAAGCTTGAGAAGAGGGGAGCCAGGAACCTCCTGTACTGTGTAGATTGCGGCTGGAAGGATACAAGACTTACGTCGTCTGACTATGGAACCTTCAAGTGGTGAATGTAGATGATATCGAAGATAGATAGGAAAGGAGAAGACGAAGTCGAGATAGTATTCGAAGATGTGTCAACAACTTTCGTTGATCCACTTGTCGACTATATACTGCAGGAGGACACCACAGCTGCCGCGTCTTATGTTGTGGACCACTACCTGAAAGGACCCCTCAGGATGACGGTCAGGAGTTCCAAGGGCGATCCAGGAGAGCTGATCGGAAAAGCCGTGGATCAATTGACTTCGGACATCGACAGGGTCAGGCTCGACCTTGAGAAGGGCAAGTAGGAAACCGACTGGGTCTATTGAACTCTCCGTCCCGGGAAGGATACTGCAGAACGCTTTATCATACAGCAGTCTGAAAGAGATAACCGAGAGCAGAGGCCTCGCGAAGTTGGGTGATGCATTACTGGGCTTGTTGAATGTGGTTGGGATAGAGGCCGGTTACTTGCGGGACGGATCAAGGGTCACAAACGAGATGCTCAGGAGAGTTTCAACGCGCACGGGGCTCAGGGTAGAGCTCCGCAAGAGGATGGGTAAACGAGACCTAGGAAATGCAGTCGAGGCATTGGTAGCATACTGGTTCGTTCGAGGCGATCTGTCTTGGCCCCGCGTTCTTGAGGAGCTGAAGAACGGAGCTGAGCTGGAAGAGGCCCTAGTAAAACAGATTCAGCTTGTCAAGGGAGACGCTGTATCTTGAAGAAGCAAGTCAGAATCCTGGGAGTGGACGATTCGCCCTTCGAGTTCAGGGAGAGTAAGACAACCTGGCTGGTCGGCACGGTCTATCGAGGCAACCTCTGGATGGAGGGTGTCATGGTTGACACGATAGAGGTCGATGGAATGGATGCGACCGATGCTATCAGAAGAATGATCGTCAATCCAAAGTTCTCATCGCAGATCAGAGTTGTGTTCCTAGACGGCATAACTTTCGGTGGGTTCAACCTCGTGGACGTGGATGAGTTGCACCGAAAGACAGGCGTTCCAGTGGTCAGTATTGTGGAGAGAATGCCGAACATAGATCGCATCAAAAGGAGCATGCGATCACTCCCGAACTTCGAGAAGAGACTTGAGGTGGTATCAAAAGCGGATCAACCGATCAGGGTCAGACTCAAAGGAACGGACAAACCGCTGTATGTTCAGAGTAGAGGCATCGATCGGGACGAATTGACGCATGTGCTCGAATCGTCGAGGAAGGCCGGGACCGTCCCAGAGGCCCTCAGGGCGGCTAGGATGATTGCGTCTGCGTTGCCCAAAAAATGATGACTAAGCTTTATTAGCGTCCGTCCTGCCCACACTCGGTTTCTGGACGATGGGGGTCATCAAGTTCTGCCCAAAATGCGGCACTAAGATGACTCAAGATCGTTCGGCCAAGCGCCCTCAGTTCATATGTCCGAAATGTAAGTACAAGGAAGCAACAAAGGACGTAAAGATCGCTGTGGTCAAGGGCAAGAGAAAAGTGGCAGTACGGATTGTAGGAGAGGACAGTGAGAGCCTGAAACCCATGCCGACCAGCGACGCGGTGTGCCCTGCCTGTGGAAACACCAAGGCGTATTGGTGGCTCATACAGACCAGAGGTGCGGATGAATCCCCTACGCAGTTCTTTCGTTGTACGAAGTGCGGTCACACGTGGAGAATATACAGCTAGGTCAGATGTGCTAGCTCTCCATCAGTGAAGCCAGGTAGTAGTTCAGAATCACGCCCTCGCGTACCTCCGCCACGATCTTCAGTGGGAGGTCCTTGCCAAAGTAGAAAGTAACTTCCGCCTTGGGCTGGAACGAGGCTATCAGCAAGGAGAGCCTTCCGATATCATACCTAGACGATACTCCATCTTCTAGGGTTGAGTCCCCGAGAGACCCTTTCTCGTGCATCAGCGTGACCTCTAGGGATCTTTTCTCCTCCGATCGAGCGATAAGCTTCAGATCCTTGCCAACAACTGACAGCTCTATTCTGTCGGTCACCCCTTTGCCAAGATCGACTATCTGTCTCAGGTACTTGATATCGGCCTTGAAATTGGAGGTGTAGCTTATCTTGGGCAGGGGGAGTTCCCTCCCTTCTGGCTTGAACACCGCGAGGTCTGCTTTTCTCATGACTTCGGCCTCAGACGCCATCACCAAGGTACCCCGCCTGAAGTCGAGGCTAACTGCGTCGTTGCCGACTAGCCTGAGGAATTTCATCATCTCCGCGGCCTTTACAACGTAGGTATCTGGCTTATCGACCTTGAATTCTGCCGTAGCCGCAGGTGGAATGGTTATGTCTACCATGGAAACCTCGGAGAGATCAAGCGCCCTGAGTGATATGCCATCCGGAGTCACCTTGATAGGAACCTCGTCTGTAACGGCTGAAGCCGCTTTTATTGAGTCATAGAGAAGGGAAGCATCCTTCACGGTTATTTTCGCGTAAGATACGGTCTCTTCTGACATTCGAGCGCCATATGGTGGTGTCACATATTAATTTAAGCTCCAACCAACCGAAAACCAGCAGCGAAGCAATTGAACCCCTTCTTCATGGCGAAGTACCCCTTTGTCCGTGAGGCAAGGGAGTTTGTAGGTCAGCATTTTGACCTGAACCTTGCCGAATTGCCGGAGTCAGAGAACCGCGAAGCGATAGAGAGGGGGTTCCAGAGAGTCTATCAAGCCATCAGGCGCAAGAAGGTACCGTTTGACACGCAGAACATGATCCGCTACGACACCGAGGTTGTGTCGTTCCCTGTGGCTGTCATGTTGGTTGCTCTCATAAATGACGACATGCTTAGGAACATGTACGCAACCGCTGAGGCTAAGCGCTGTTCGGAGCTGATGGCACAGGACAGTGCAGACATTCACCACATTGCAGATGAGCTCGAATTCCATTTCAGGGTCGTGACGAGGGAGGATGAGCAGAACTTGCTGACCATTCGGTTGGTAGATTACCTAGCCTTCTCCCCACAATTGTGGGGAGAGAAATGGAGGCTGGCAAACAGGACAGTCGACAGAGGAGAAGTTCTCGTGACGGATCACGAGTTTGCCAGGATCCTCGAAGAGAAGATCAAGAGAACCATCCTGGAGAGAACGAGAGCGGACGTTAGCGGCATCAAACTTCCGACTCTACTAGTCGAGAAAAGGACCGAGCTAGCTGACGTTTGGAGGGAATACAAGGCCGCAATCCAGCCGGAAGTCCGCCTCGAACCGCGTGACATACCTCCGTGCATGAACAGGCTTACGCAAAGGATGACGAAAGGCGAGAACCTCTCTCACGTCGAGAGAAGGACACTCGTATCCTATCTGGCGGCAATTGGATGGACGGAGGAAGAGATGATGTCTCTACTTAGGCATAGTCCAGATTTCAACGAGCGAATAGCGAGATACCAGCTGGAACATATCACTGGAAGAAGGGGGGAGGGAAAGAAGTACTCACCTCCGTCATGTGCGACGATGAAGATGTATGGCCTGTGTTTCCCCGACAAATGGTGTGATCACATAAGACATCCGCTCAAGTACAGGCGAATAACATGAAAGAGCAGGACATCCGCTTCTTACGTTCGGTCTTCGCGGAGTACTACTCAAACCATTCCGAGGCGGTGTACGTTCCGCCCCCAGTGAATAGTAGGGAGATAGGGTTCGCCGTCTGGCCGGACAGAGCAATGGTCAGACATATGAGCTTTAGATCCCTGACTGATATGAGAGAGTATGTTCTCAACAACACTCCTGCGGATGCGTATCACTCCTGTGCTGTGTATGAGTTTCCAGAGAAGCCTATGGAACACAAGAGTGCGCTGTGGGCCGATCTTGCCTTCGATGTTGATGCCAAGGATGTGCAGCCAGACTGCGTTGAAGAGATGACCTACTCGGTATGCCCGAAGTGTGGGTCACACAGAAGGGGAAACAAGAAGAAGTGTCCTAACTGCTCGGAAGAGAGTCGTACGGTCGAGTTCATGAGCTTCAGGTGCATTGCGTCCACCGCCCACCAGGCGAAGAGATTACATTCGGCTCTAATCGAGGAGTTAGGAATAGAGGAAAAAGACATCGCTGTCTACTTCAGCGGTCACATGGGATTCCATGTATATGTGACTTCAAAGGCAATCGGTGAACTTGGGCCGGATGCAAGAAGGGAGATTACGAGCTACTTGTCCCTTGAAGGAGCTATGGACAGTTACTCGCCTGGCAAGTCTGCCAACTTGAGAACCATAAGAGCGGGGGGGATTGGCAGGAGGCTGCAGGAGGAGATCCTAGACGTCGTAAACAACGCAAGCCAACATGGCGACATCTTAGAGGATGACGGCGTGTCCCTCTTGAAAGACAATAAGCAGAGGATTCTCCTAGCCCTCAACAAGGGGAAAATCGAAGACATCGTTGTCTTGCTGGGCATCAAGAGGGCGAGAAAACTGTTGAGACGGGCTTGGCAGAGAGCAGCCATTGTTGTGGATCCCTCGGTGACGATGGACATCCACAGGGTATTCAGAATGCCTGGAACTCTTAATAGCAAGAGCGGGCTTCCAAAGCAACGAGTGCCATTGGACAAGATCGATGCGAATGTCTTGTCTCTGATACCAGAGTACGGACGGTCGGAGGTTCAGGTTTCTGTGTCATTTGCCCCCGAGGTGGAGATCGGAGACCGCAAAGTTGGACCGTTTTCAAACGAAACCGCGAGCGTTCCGAGATACATAGCGGCGTATCTCATCCTGAAGGGGGTGGCTTCTGTTGGCTGAAGCGGCCGAGGAGCTAGTGAAAGCTTGGAGAAAGGAGAGGGAGAGCGAGGATCTGACCGATCTGCCTTCCGATTCGATGGACAAGATTAGGTCGGCATTGAGGAAGGCAAGGGAATCAAACTATGGAAGAGACCGTTCCGGATCGACGGGGAAACTGCGGACGACGGAGATGGAACTCGTCAAATTCATATCCACCGACATAGTATACTGCAGAATACTCAAGACACTTCTCAGGGAACCAGAGGATGGGAGGGTATACAGCGCGCCAGATCGGCATATTCTTGTTCCTGTAACTGAGACCAAGAAGATAGTGCAGGACACCTTAGAGGGGCTGGAGAGGGGACATACCGCGACCGTTCAGACTCCGTTCAGAGCGTGGGCAGCCGAGGAAATCATAGTGACGAAAGCTGCCAAAGTGGATCAGTTTGTGGACGAATGGGGAAGGAAGCACGGACCCTACCATCAACGAGAAATCGTCGTGTTGCCGAAAAAATACGCGGAAATTCTTATAAGTCAGGGCCTAGCGTCGAGAGTCTCGCCACATTAGCCTGGTGAACTGAAGTGAGAATACCGCCTGAGATAAGGACCTATTGTCCCAAATGCGACAAGTATACCATCCATTCCGTTTCGTTATACAAAGCAGGAAAGAGAAGAGCGATGGCTAAGGGAGAAAGACATCACGAGAGAGTGGATAGGCACGGGTACGGAGGATCCAAGGCGCCACTGATAAGAAACATCGCCAAGACCACCAAGAAACAGAGCCTCAGATTGAAGTGCAAGACGTGTGGCACTTTCGTGATCAGGGAAGGCATCAGGTTGAAGAAACTAGAGGTGAAGGCTGCGTGAGTGAGAACACGCGTCGAACAGTGAGGACGTCCAAGAGCTCCTTTGGGATCATCAAGTGCAAGATGTGCGGAAATGAGCAGCCCGTGTTCAGCAACCCGGCAATCGAGGTCAGATGCAACTCGTGCAACGCCGTACTGCAGAAACCCACGGGAGGAAAGGGAAAGTTAATAGACGGGGAACTAGTCCGTAAGCTTGAATGAGCGGACGTCTCGACGGGGAACTCCTTGTGGCTGAAGTAACCGAGCTAGGTGAATTCGGGGCAATTCTGCGCTCCGAAGACTACGAGGGTGAACTCTTCCTACATGTCTCGGAGGTTCGGCTGAAAAGGGAGCAGAAGCTGACCGACGTGATCAGGAAGAACCAAGTCGTTGTGGTCAAACCATTGAAAGAGGACAAGGCCGCCAAGAGGTTGTTCGTCTCTCTGAAGGGCATCTCAGTATCCGAAGCAAGGAGCAGGTTGCGCGCGGGCAAAGATGAGAGAAGTGCCAGGGCAATACTCAGAGAGATAATCGGAGAGACGGGCCTCCCGCCGTCAGCGGAGGAGGAGATCGAAAGCCGAGCCGTCGAGAAATTCGGGTCCCTGAGTCTGGCCTTCAGAGCGATACTGGAATCCGGTGACAAGGCGCTGACCAAGCTCCGGGTGTCGTCCCAAGTCAGCGCGGCTCTCAAGCGACAGCTTGAGTCCGAACTGTTGAAGAAGAGGTACAGAGAGAAGCGTCACATCGAGATCTACTTCACGGGTCCGGACGGGGCCGATAAACTGAGGATCTTGGGGAAGAAGTACGTGGACGACAAGAAGACTCGATCGAGCATCACCATCAGAACCATATCGTCCCCTAGGTACGAAATCATAGTAGAGAGCAAACGACCGAAAGAAGCCAAAGCCGTCGCGGAAGAAGTGCTAGAGAAGATAGCGTCCGACGTAAAGGCGATGGGTGGCAACGTGAAAGTCTAGCTGTGCAGCCTTGGACTCCTGAGATAGGCCTCCAACTTGATCGAGTAGTGGGGATCCTGTAGTGCGAATTTCGGCGGCGAAGGGTCCCCTAACACCCCCCCGCATTTTGGGCACTTGTCCTCGTTGAGGGTGTAACTCAGACAAACAGTACAGCGTTTCATGGCGGACAACCTTAATTATGTCTCCTTAAATCGATTTGCGAGTTTGATGTTCTCAGGCGGGATAGATCCCAACGTGTACTATTTCACACACCCAAGGATATGGATTAGGAAGAACTGGGTTGTATCCAGACCCACTTTGATATCTGGGTATCCGGGGTTGGGAAGGATCGGCGAGGTTGTCTTGCGGTTCTTGGTCAGGGAATTGTCCGCAAAGCAGATCGGCATCGTGACATCACCGTATTTCAGCTCTCAAGCAGTCGTTGGAAAGGATGGGATCGCACGGCTAACAGCAGTGCGTTTGTATCTGAAGCCCAGGCCAGACGGGGATCTGGTCTTGGCCCTAGGCGAACAACATCAAGAGATGATGGGAGGAGAGTATGAAACGTGTCGAGTGTTGTTGTCTTTCTTCAAGAAAGTTGGCGGAACCAAGGTCATCACGGTCGGCGGCCACATGGAACCACCGCGTGAAAACCTGAGGACCTACGTCTTCACATCGGACGCCCGAATGGCAGCACAACTCAAGACCGACGGATTTACGATGGCCCCCGCTGGAACTCCCATAGTAGGTGCAGCCGGAATAGCACTCGGTTTGAGCAGGTTGCTTGGACTGCAAGGCGTAGGCGTACTCGGGCTGACGAACAGCGAGGGTCCCGACCTAGAAGCGGCCAAACACGTCCTCGTGAACGTTGACACGCTGCTGAAGTTGGGCTTGAACTTCTCCAAGTTCGAGGCCGAGACTGACAGGTGGAGAGAATTGCAGGAACAGTACCAGAAGGGGCTGCGCAGGCTTGAGGAGGATCAACGTTTCTCTTCCCTCCTGCAGGGCAGAGGAACAGAAGGGCCAGACTACTTAGGATAGAGACTATCTCCGCTAGCTTGGCGGTGGAGTTAAGCCGATCTTTATTGAGGTTATCACCAACCGAGCAGTGGCAGCCCTTACAATCGTGGCTGAGACGCCTGTCGGTGGCTTGTCGGCCTGCACTCTGAACGAGAGCCTGAGCGTCCCGGTGAAGTTCACGGGGATCTCGGTTTCTCGCCCACCCTCACCCGATAAGAGTATCTTGTTGGTGCTGATGTCCAGGGTGGTGGTGCCGACCGTAGGTACTATGCTTGACACCACTTGTCCTTTGCTGTCCAAGATCTCGATGTAGTACGCGGACCCCAGACTGAAGGAGGTGTCATTGACGCTGTAAGAGCCGGTTGTATTCTTCGCGTCTGCTATCGTGAACGTCACTCGTGAGCCAGCCCAGAAACCGTCGCTGTCGGTCAATGTCCACTTGCTCGTGTCGTTGTCGGTGGAGGAGGCAGTCAGGGTGGAGTACATCTGCTTTTCGATATCGTAGTTCACTTTGAAGATCATGACCAAGCGATCTGACGATCTGAACGCAAGTGTGAAGTGCGGGTCATCGCTTATCAGCCCCGAAATTGCACCATATGATCCCAGAATCAGCAGTTTGGTCAGCACGAAATCTGGCTTCGGCAGGACTATGTTGGGATAACCGCTGGACGAAGCGATCAAGCTGTTGGTGACCAGCTGGCTTGTGAAGTTGCCGGCTTTGAAATGGCCGTCACCTGTTGGAATTATGTCTCCAAACGCAAAGTACGTTGCGTTGTGTGACGGTTCCGTCCTCAAGGAGTAGCCTATTTCGGCCATCCATATCCATTTCACTTCGTCTCCCCAGTACCCTATCGAGCTGTTGTAGTAGTTTCTGTAACCATATTCCAAAGCGAGATCAGAGAACACCACCACATAGGAGACATTGAGCCTCTTCATGATGGGTAGAGCCACCGAGTCATTGGAGATGAAGGCCCTTCCGACCATGGCAACTTGTGTCGAGTTTATCGTGGCGTTGTCAATTATCGTGGGTCTATCACCCAGCGTCGTGATCCAGTACCCGTAGTCCCACCAAGACATAACCACACTCCCGGGCGGCGTATTCTCGCGCATCCATGCGAGAGCCTCAGGCCAATCAGGCCACGAACCCGAGAAGGGAAGAGTTGCCCCAGCAAGGGTGACTGGCGCGCCTGCATGTGCTAGTCCTGAGACCACGGAAGGAGCCAGCAGCCCGGCGACGAGGAGCACAGAGAGCGCGACCCAAGAGAAGCCTAGGGCCCCCGTCCTTTTCTTCGCACGGCGCATGTCTGCCGGCGCTGCCTCAACGCTCTCAGGGAAGACTCCAGCTATGAGCCTCTGCCCTCCGACAGCGCTGAGGGAGCAACTGAACGGAGAGAAGATCAGCCCCAGCCTGACCATCATGGTCGAGAAATACAAAGACGTGCCTCCAGCGAGCAGTATGAAGATATTGTCAACGGTCAAGGACATCACGCTCGATACCAGACAGAAACCAAAAAGCAACAGCAGAGGTCCGTGATCGTTGAATAGGGTGAACCATGTTGACATCTTGTGCTCTGACACCGACTCTACTATCGCCTGCTCAGCTCTAAGGGCAGGGTTCAGGATCGCTGCCAGTTTGCCGTAGAGTGCCGAGAGGAACCCGACTTGGACACCGACCAGCACAAGCAACCCAGCTATGGCAAACGCACCAGCTATGAGTGAGATCTTGGCCTTGATCGAACGCGTCTTGTCCATTTCTCGTTTCAGAAGTATCGAACCGAACGCAGCAAGGGATATCGCCAAGTTGATGGAGAGCATTTCACTCTGGCTCCTAGGGAATACCGACCCCATGGTCAAGAAAATACCTTGCACGATCGAGAAGATAACGAGCATCTTGGAGGGATCAACCAACGAGAACAACGTTAAGGCAACCGTAACCAGCGCAATCAGTCCCACCATGTACACGTATCCAGTCCAAGTTATGGCCAAGTACCCTAACGAAAGCCCTGACAATATCGAGAACAGCCAAATGCGCTTCTCGTCGTCCGCCTTCACGGCCTTGATGAAGAAGAGAAGCGTAAGCACGATAAGCGGTATGCCTAGTGTTTCGTGTTTGAAGAAGCCAAGGTCGGTCCGCTCGATGTTACTCCCGTTGAATGCGATCAGTATCGCCGAGACGATCCCGGCCTCTCTGGAGGCTAGTTCCTTGGCAAAGTAGTAAACTGAAAGCGCGGCGAATATGCCCGAGATCGGTGGTATCAGTATGGTCAAGCTCATCAGATCTATGCTTATCCCGATCAGCTTCAGGAAGAACTCGAAAGAGGCCGCGAAGAGCGGCAACCCAATGGGAGTGGAAGCGGCCACGGCCCTCCCCCCCGGAACCCAGCTCATAGTATCCCGCCAGAGGAGAAATGGAACGATACCGTTGTCAGCGATGTACTGGGCACTTCTATAGTGCCAATAGGGGTCGAACTCCGAGAGATAGAAGCCGTAGCGGAAGCTGAGTAGTCTAATGGTCAACGCCAAGGACACTGCGGTGATGAGAAGCGCAAAGTTCAGGAAGTCGCTCGCATCGACCTTGGGTCTCTTCCCATATATCGCTCGAACAAAGCCTGATGCTGATGCGAGAGAGCCTGACATGCTGGCGCTCATCGTCCGTCTTTTCCAGCGTTTTAAACATATCTTAGCAAACTTGTGATGTCTGCTCTCATGTGTGCCGGGCAGACTTAAATACGGCAAGATGAACTTCCTTAACCGATGGGGCTGAAGGACCTGTTCTACGTCATTGATGACCTACTGAATCGTGTGTTCGACAGTCTGAGCGAGGAAGGTGGAAGTATAGGGCGCATGGAAAGGTCGAGCGGTCTACTGATACTGTTTGGGCTGGTCTTCTTCATGTCTTTCCTGCTTGCAGGAGGACCCTTCGTCCTTGTCTACAAGCCGAACATGTTGTTCCAAGCCAGCAACTCGTTTTCAGCCACATTCGTGAGACAGGATCCGCTGGACGAAGGCACCTTAGAAGGGTTCATTGTTGGCGTCATGTACTTGCTTGGCATAGGAGGCATCTACTGGTTGTACACGGCATCAAGAGGAGGAAGACCTTCTACCATCACATCGATGATCGCAATCACGATAGTCGCGGTCGCCACGTTCTTGCTGTACCTCATAGGATCCTGGAAGTGACAGAGCGTCACCAAGGAACCCTCTTGAGACCCGATTTGTAGGCGAGGTAGTTGGCTCCGAAGTGAACAACGGGTATAGTTATCAGAAACACTGAACATCCGCTCGGGTCTAGAGGATAGCCGAATAGCAGGGCCGTAGCTATTGCACCCACGACGAAGTCATACTGATCCAGAAGAGGAAACGGCTGACCGGGTTCGAGTTTGAACCGCCTCTTTATGAAGGCACCAAGCAGATCTCCCACCAACGCGCCCGCAGCCATGACGAAGCCCTGTAATCCTTGAGAGAGTATCAAACCCACCAATCCTCCTGAAAGCATTCCTCCTACGAGACCTCTGGTCGTCTTGTTTTTCCCGAAGATGGGCTCAGAGTCAATGAACTTGGTGCCCATATCGATCGCCGGTCCTCCGCTGAAGATGACGGCGCTTGAGTTCGCCAACATAGCAGGTAACATCATCACATAAACGCGCAGGGTCGAGCCGACCAACGTGGCGAGCGACAGAGGTTCCATTGTTTCACACCGTTTGTCTGATGCTCGGCTCACCCACCTAGCGTTATGATCTTCGCGGACAAACCAGGGAGCTTCGTGTTCTCGTTGGCCTCAAACTCAGCCTCGGACTCAGAGCCAGTATGGAATTTGATCACCAAGTCTGGCCAGTAGCGTAGCAGATACTCTTCGACTGTGTTGATGCCTGAGCGTTCCCCCATGGTCACCAACACGTGCGTGTCCGTTTCCACAGCCGTGGCCTTGAGATAGGCGAAGTGTCTCACTATGGATGCGTTGGCCTTCTTGAGCCTAGATTGGGATTCCATGGACAGGGCAAGCGAAACAATGTAGTTGTCACTGGGGCTGTCGAAGAGTACCACATTTATGCCCATTCTTGACAGGTCGATACTGAGCCTCTTGAGTGTCCGTTCTTGTTCCTCTAGTGTTGGCACATAGTGGAAGACGGCGCGAGACAACAGGTCATCTCTGTTGGTCACGATGTCGTAGAGAATCTCGGCTTTGACAAGAGGCTTGGAGTGAAGGACAAGCGATCTACCCTTTGACAAGGAGGAACCCAAGAGCTTCAGAAACAGTTCATCTCTCTCGAACCCTGGAACACCCAAGAGGACGGCTGTTCGTGCGTTGCTTAAGAGTTCATCCACTTCCGCAATCTCCAATTTCCCAGACCCCTTGTGGAATATGGCATAAGGCTTGTGACTGGGCATTATAAGATTGAAGGGCGTTTTCTGTCGATATGCATGACATGAGGCTTGGAAAGTTCTTCCCCTACGATACCTTTCGCCCAGGACAACTTGAGGTCGCAGACAGGGTCTACTCCGCTTTGGTACGGAGGGAACATCTCATAGTACAGGCGCCCACGGGCTTTGGCAAGACAGCGAGCTTGTTGGCGGCCTCTTTGCTCGCGATTGAAAGCGAGAGAATCTTGGTGTATTACACCGTCAGAACCCATAGGGAAGCCGAGGTTGTGATTAGGGAGCTTAGGAGGATAGCGGCGAAACGACCTTTTCCATTCGTGGCCGTGGAAATGAGAGGAAGGGCACATCTCTGTGCACTCAGCCGTCTGGTTGGGATCAACTCGGAAGTGGCAAGCCGGCTATGTCGTGCGATGATTGTGAACGGAGGCTGCGATTTCTCTAGAGAGGTGGGGAGGAGAACGCCTTCAAAGGGAAGCACCGCGGGTGCTGGCATCTGGGATTCCGCTTGGGCAGTCGAGACAGGAAGGAACAAACATGCCTGCCCGTATCTCATGCTGAAGAACAGAGTGCTCTCGGCCGACATTGTGGTGAGTCCGTACCAGTACATTATGTTCGAGCCTCTCCGGCGACAGATCGTAAGAGATGAACAGCGGCCGAAGGCGCTCGTGATCGACGAATGTGTGGCCGAGGGCACCTCGGTTCGCACACCTAGTGGAGATGTGGACGCTGAAGAAGTCCCGGAAGGCGCCATTCTAGCTTCGGTGTTCGTGGGGCTAGGTCAATATCCGAGGGTGACTCAAAGCTCGGTGCTACTGAAGAAGGCCTACACTGCGAACATACTGATGGAGATCAGTACAGAGCGCGGCAACGCTGTCGAAGTCACAATGAACACCAAGCTCTTCGGCATGAGAAGAGGATCTTGCTTGTGGCTCAGAGCTGATGACCTTCGCCCCGGTGACCTCGTCTTATCAGAAGAGTGTGAGGGGACAGACTTCGTAGAAGTCAAAAGAACAACTAGGAAGCGAGCCAAGCGAGTGTACGACTTCACGGTCATCCCGTATCACAACTATGTCGCCAACGGCTTGGTTGTTCACAATTCCCACAACCTGCCTGCCTTGTCGACCTCCCTTTCTTCGAGGCGGCTCAGGATCATCGACATCCAAGAAGCTCTCCTCGAGGCACTCTTTCTCAGATCACCTCTATCCAAGTTTGTCGAGCGGTTCCTGCGAGTTCTGAGGGAGGCCAGAGCGACCACGCCCGTGACAATAGAAACTAGGTGGTTCACTGATAGGATCGGGGAAGCGATCGGTGGCGTTGATCCTATGGTGGCCATTGAAGCTGTCAGAACCTTGTCGGAAAACGCGCAAGGCAGGATCATATCTCAAGGAGGGTTGCAGGAAAGCGCTCTAGTACACCTTAATTCCTTTCTCAGGAGCACCATTCAGGCTTCTCCTGGCAGCCTGCTTCAGTACGTTCCGCGCGGCCGCTTTTCTGACGACTACCTAGAGATGTCGTGGTGGGATACCGGGCTCGGCCGAAGAATGTTCAGAGGGTTCCAATCCACGATCCATGTCTCCGGGACAAACGACTGGCCCGATGCCTATGCTACACTGGTGAATCTGCCCGGGAAATATGAGGTCGTGGCGGCGAGCTTCCCGCTGAGGCCGGAGTATTGCTTTGTAGGCGCACTGAAGAGCGTGACGACCCAAGAAGAATCGCGGACGGAGGACAACTACAGGGAATACTCGGGTGCGCTGGCTGATCTAGTCAATTCCCTCAAGGGGAAGACAGCACTCTTCACGACCAGCTTCGAGGTCTTGAGCGGGCTTGAAGCAGCCGGATTGGAGTCCATGCTCACAGCCAAGTCGTACTGGGAGTCAAGGGACATGGACAGCTACCAACATGAGATAATGCTGGAGGATTTCTCCGGAGAAAAGAAGCCGGCGGTTCTAGTCGGCGTCATCGGAGGAAGGAGTGGGGAAGGCGTAGACTTCGGCCCAGGTGTATTGAACAACTCGATCGTATTTGGGGTTCCATTCCCGGAGCCAAGCCCGTTGATGCGAAGATACGCCAAGTGGTTGGATGGCAAGTCCCACGGAAAAGGAAGTGAGTACGCTTACGTCTATCCGGCGGTCGTAAAGGCGGCGCAGGCTCTAGGCAGGGCACCTAGATCCCCCGAAGACCGAGTTGTATGCATTCTCGCCGACAAACGATTCTCTGAGGGCAGATTGCTGAGCAGATTTCCTTCATGGATACGAAACAACTACAGGGGTGCATATGACAACCACGATGACCTTATCCGAGAAGTGGAAAGGTTTTATTCGGATAGGCCCAGCCACGAATAGCACGCGTTGCCAAGAAGTGAACAGACCAGGTTAAGGCATCTTCTCACGTCGCTGAGTTCGGTAATTCAGCTCGACGGCCCTCTAGACGACCAGTTTGAGATATCCAGACAGATCGTGAAGGCCGGCATCAACCCGATTCTTTTCAGAAAGCCTTTCGGAAAGCAAGAGGACATCGCTGCGAATCTCTACGCGTCAAAGAGCGGAGTTGCCCGTTGTCTGAACCTCCAAGAGAAGGAAGTCCTCCGACTACTGGGTCGCATGGTGGCGAAGCCAACGGGAGAATACGTGAGGGCTGATATGGGCCTGTTTCAAGAGGCGAAGGGGCTCGCGCTCCCAGCGTTTCAGTACTATAGGTCAGACGCAGGCAGGTATGTGACAAGTTCGGTTCTACTTGCACAGGACCCTGACACTGAATTCGTTAACATGTCGGTCCACAGGATGCTGGTCTTGAACGAGAGGAGGTTTGTCGTCAGGATGGTCGAGGGGCGCCATCTACACAGGATATTCACGAAGAACAAGGAAAGAAGTGAAGACACTCCCATTGCAGTACTCGTGGGCTGTATGCCAGAAGTGATGATCGCGGCCTGCTGTCAGTCAGCATGGGGAGAGACGGAGATGAAGTTGGCCAGCGCTTTGGCTGGTGGATTATTGACTGTAGTTGAGCCCCCGGGTTTGGGCTTCGCCATACCCGCCCAAGCCGAGTACTTGATGACGGGCACCATATCAAAGGACCAAGTAGCTCCAGAAAGGCAGGTGGACATCCTAGGAACTCTGGACTCGGAAAGGAGGCAGCCCATTGTTAACGTGACGGGATTCTTCTACAAAGAGAACCCGATCTATCATGCAATCTTACCCGGGGGATATGAGCATAGAGTTCTCATGGGGATGCCCCGCGCCGCCGCCATCTGGACAGGCCTAGAGCGCAGAGGGATCTATGTGGAGGATCTGTCTCTGACGCCGGGAAGCGGGGGATGGTTACACTGTGTGATCAGCATAAGGAAAAAGTCCAAAACGGACGGCAGAGAGACAATTCTGACTGCCCTGAATTCGCACGGTTCGGTCAAAGGGGTTGTGGTCGTAGATGACGACGTGAATCCCAACGAATATGAAGCTGTGGACTTTGCACTGGCCACCAGATTGAGCAACAAGGGGCAACTGATGTACTTCGAGGGACTTAGAGGGTCGACGCTTGATCCATCGGCCGACAGGGAGAGCCATGCCACCCTGAAGTGGGGGCTGGATCTCACCTTGGAACCCGGACCAGACAAGAGCAGGTTCAGGAAAGAGCACATTGTTTGATGGTGAGTCCCTGTGGGGTCAATAGACAGGGAACGTCTGCTGGAACTTCTCTACCTGCCATTCAGGGCGTCCGGTGAGAGACCCGGTCTCGTCCGCATTAGCAGGGCGCACATCTCTGGAGTGTCTTACCTCAACATAGGTGAAGCGGGCCTTCGCCTCTTGAGGGACATTTCAGAAACCGGCATGAAGGTGAGAGTCAGAACAACTCTGAACCCTGGTTTCGTTGAACTGTCAGAGGAGGGAAGTAAGCTCTGTGATCCCTTGACGTTCAGCAGACAAAACGAGATTGCCAAGTGTTTCAGTAAGATGGGAGTTGTTCCCACTTTCTCCTGCACCCCTTATCTGGAAGGCAACGTGCCCAAGCGAGGGGAGCATTTGGCTTGGGCCGAATCCTCTGCTGTCCTTTACTCGAACTCGGTCATAGGAGCTTGGACGAATAAGGAGAGCGGTATTGGGGCACTGGCGGCCGCTCTGATTGGAGCCACTTCTAGAACCGGGGTGCACGTCCCAGATGGTAGGGAGCCAAGACTGAGAATCGAATACGAAGGAGATGTGAACGATGAAGTCAAAGCTGGAGCCCTAGGTTATGCTGTGGGAGAAGCGTCAGGAGATAGGATTCCGTTCGTGAGATCTAGGGGATTGCTGGTGAGAGATAGCGCGATCGAGTTCTTGGCGGCCTTTGGGACTAGTGGAGGAGCCCCCATGGCAGTGATTGAGGGTGTGTCACTGCCCGTACAGAAACATCCCCGCAAGAAGCTAGTGATAACAACTCTATCCGAGCGCGACATAGTGAGGGTACTTGAACGGTTCGCGACAGGAAACCCACCTGAGGCCGTGCTGATCGGTTGCCCACATCTAGCTCGCGTCTCCACGCGAGAGCTGTCCGAATTGAGAAATAGACGATCGAACCTGCCCGTATACATTTTCACCTCAAGGCCCACAAAGAAGAGATTGGCTCGGAGCAATGTTCTTGACAAACTCCAGAAGGACGGGGTGACCGTCGTAGCTGATGCCTGTGTTATGTGGTGTGGATTGAGAGCGCTGGGTTACAGGACAGTTGTCACCAACTCGGTCAAGGGAGCGCATTACCTAAGGAACCAGATGCACATCGATGCTGGCTTGAAGCCTCTGAGGGAACTGACGAGGGGGTTGACATGAAGATACACCACGTCAGGATCATAGTCTCGGGGGGAGTCAAAGGAAAGATACTCAAGTCGGACCTTCCACTGTCATTCTTGGGTGGGGTGGATCCCGAGACAGGGCAGATAACCGAGGAGGGACACGCACTACGCGGAGAAACCATTGCGGGGGCGATCTTTGCGCTACCCCATAGCAAGGGGAGCACGGTGGGGAGCTATGTCCTGTATTCGCTGGCAACCCACGGGGTGGCCCCACTGGCCATTCTGATGAAGAAGATGGACATTGTGACGGCAACGGGATGTGTGCTCGGCGGAATCCCGCTTGCTATCGTGACCGAAAGAACCTGGTCCGGTCTCAAGAACGGCACATTGGCAGAACTGTCTGCCGATTCACCCATTCTGAAGCTTTCAGAATGATATCTTGAGTGACGTTGGCTGCTCGCCGAATATCTTCTTGGCCGCCTCGGCGACTTCCCCTCTGGCCTCAGACGTGGTGTAGACCCTCGCGATATCAACGAATCCCCTAAGACCTCTAGCTACTTCCGATACCTCATACAGTGACTTCGCCACAAACTTGCCGTTCTCCCTGAAGGCTACGGGTATGACTGTACCTCCTTTCTCCTCGTAGACGGGCCTATAGGGGAGCGACGGAACAGAAGACAGGTCGAGCACAACTAGGTCATCATCAACGCCAGCCATTTCCGCTATCTGTTTCTCAAGCTCTTCCCTTATTCCAGGGTTGCTTATGAGCCCGGACATCGCCTTGTTATCGTGATACATGAACGACTCATAGGCAGACTTGAAGAGATCTCGTGAGCGTAGCCTACCCATCAACTCCTTGGCCTTTTTCATTGCTCCAGTGTTTTCTTTGCTCCGAACAATGGATTGTACCACGTACCAGTCATCTAGGATCAAGAAATCATCCACGTCCTTGAACGCCGTCAGGCCTAGGCTCTCGTCTGCAAGCTGCATCGCCCTAGATACCATCACCCCAGCGGCCCTGACTGTCTTGTGGAAGTAGACCGCCTTGAACATCATGTAGCGAGCGAAATAGAACGATTCCAAGGCGTAGAGTGAGGTTGAATCTATGGCTAGCGTCTTGTCCAATGGAACCAGTGAATCTACCAGACGCTCGGTGTCAATGTAGCCGTACTCGACGCCAGTGTGGAGAGAGTCCCTCACTAGGTAGTCCATCACGTCGGCGTCAAAATACCCCGAGACAATCTGGTTCAAGAGTGGATTCGCCGTTTGACTCTTGCCCGATGTCAGCTCCGATATCTCCTTGGGATCATACCCGTTGGCGGTCAGCACATCAGCGATCGACGACTTGGTGATTACCCACCTCCCGAGATCTTCGTGTGTCATTCCTCTTTTCGCAGATAGCAGGTCCTCGTACATGTGAGAGAACGGCCCATGTCCTACATCGTGCAGCAGGGCTGCAGCCCTCACCCTCTGTATGTCTTCTTTCCCAATCGCGGAGGCCGATAGAAGTACTCGTGCCATTCTGCCAGCCAGGCACATCACTCCTAGGGAGTGCGGGAATCTGGAGTAGTCGGCCCCAGGATAAGTGAGTTCAGCATACGATAGCTGCTTGATCCTACGGAGCCTTTGAACACAGGCCGCATCCATGATCTGCCTCTCAAGTTCAGAGAAACCGATGTACTTGTGAACGGTGTCTCTGACCTCGCCTATTATTTCCATATGTGAACAAACCCCCCTCCAGTTTAATAATCCTTCCAGCGCTAACCGGTATTGCCATGAGAAGAGGGAAACTGATCGCCTTTGAAGGCATTGATGGAAGCGGTAAGACAACCGTGTCTACACGAGCTTACCAAGCCGTGAAGAGCAAGGGGACTCAGGTCGTGTACACCTTCGAACCGACCTACTCGAAGGTCGGCGGCATAGTCCGCCTCATGTTGAACGGCGACATTGAGGCCTCCAGAGAGTTTCAGGCCCTGATGTTCGCCGCAGACAGGGTCAATCACTTCCAGACTGAGATCGGGCCAGAATTGGAGGCGGGCAGACATGTAATGGCGGACAGATACGTTCACTCCTCAATCGCGTACCAAGGGACCCTGCTGAACGACGAGGAGTGGGTCAGAATCATCAACAAGAATGTCCCAGCTCCAGACTTGGCCATATACATCGACATAGAACCTAAGACCGGCTTGAAGAGAAGAGGCAAGCGTAGCATATTCGAGAAACCGGACCTGTTGGGCAACGTTAGGGCGACATACAAGAAGATGGTTGCAGCGGGAGAGCTGGTCGAGGTCGACGGATCTAAACCCGAGGATGAGGTTTTCGACGAAGTCTGGAAGCTCGTGTCCAACGAGTTGAGACTATAGAGTATCTCCTTCCTCCTCGATCTCCTTGGTCAGTACTTCCCTTATCTTGTTCGCCTTGATTTTGCCTATTCCCTCTACTTCCATCAGTTCAGTTGCCGACCTGTTGAAAGCCTTCAAGGGTGAGCGGAATTTCCTCAATAGCTTCTCAGCTGTTGTCTTTTCCACGTGCGGCAACCCGGACAACAGGTAGAGCTGGGATTCCCTGACGCTCGGTGGCTTCTTCGCTTCCCTGACTCGAGGGAACCTCTTATGTTCCACCTGTTCTCTTTGAGCTATCCTGAACAGGTATATCGCGGCCTCCTGAGGTGTTGGCACTTGGAGGACTGGGATTCCATAGTCGAACATGACCGAGATCAATGCTCCCCTCAGGGCGTTTGGGTGGAGTCCTGACTCCGTCAGGACATCTGGTCCCTCCAGCAACAGCACAGGATCAAAGAATGCATCCTTCAACTGCTTCGCCTGTTCGAACAGTCTACCATCCACTATTGAAGACGCGAAGTCCTTCGAGGTCTTCCTTTCGACAGCGATGTCCTCAGAGAGAATATAGTCACCCACCTCTATGGTGTCGAACTGCAAAGAAGCGCCCAAGTTGCTGAGTTCGACTACCACCTGAGAGCCTCTTTCTCTCTCGTCGACTATGATCCTAACCGCAGTTGTGTCCTCCGTGGGAGGCTCGATGAATTTGGAGAGATTTGAGCCGTCGCTCTTGGCTTTCGTGGACAGCGACCTCACCAATGCCCTCATGGACTTCTCCCTTTTCCTTGCTATCCACAGGTACCTCTCATCGGAGGTGCCTGAGAAATACAGCAGATATGCGTCTCCCGGAGCGAATCTAGCCGTTCTCCCAAGGCGTTGAACCAGTCTTATGGCGCTCGGCGTGTTGTCATAAAAGACGACAACATCCGCTCCTGCGATGTCCAGACCTTCTTCCCCGACCTGAGTTGCTATGAGCACTCCGGCTGGGCCCTCCCGAAACTTCCCTAGCACGTCGCGTTGCTCCCTCTGCGACATTCCTCCACTCTGCCCGGACGCCCTTTGCCCAACCAACAGCCTGCCGCTCGTCCCCCCTCTTTCTTTCAGGAAGTTGAATACCTCGTCCGCACAGGAACGATATGAAACAAAGACGATCGCTTTCTTCCCTCCTCGGGTGACCTCATTCTCCAAGACTTTACCCAACTCACTGAGTTTGGGATTTGGAGGATCGAGCTTGAGTTGGAGCTTCGCGAGTTCAACCGCATCCAGCACCCTCTTCGCCTTCAGAAGCTGCTTCAAGGACTTCGCACTGCCGCTCCTTCTGGCCTGTTCCGTCTGAGAAGACACAAAGTCCAAGAATAGGGAGGGGCCGCCTAGGTCAAGCCTCTCGATCATAAGCAGGAGCCTCCTTGCGGTTGCCAGTGCCCTCACCGCGTTCAGCAGCTCGTAGTCTTGGGAAGCGATAGCCTTCCTCCTTAGCGCGATCATTCTCTCCGTTATCGATTTGAAGGTTGGACGGAGACCCCGCAGTTCTTCCCTAGCAGACTGAGAGGACAACAGCTCGTTCAGCTCGCTCACGAGCAGCGTCCTAGCCTCCAACATGGCTGGTGGCACGGCGACGGGAACGAGATGGATGTTGACCTTCTCAACGTACTTGCTTACAGACGCGTCCTCTTCGGATCTTGCGAGGATCCGGTCAGCGTTAAGATTGACTGATAGCTCCGTCAGCCTTCTTGGATCTCCCGGTGAGGCTGTGAACCCTACGACGTGCGCCCCTTTCCTTTGTGAGAAGTAGATCCGAACTATTGGCACGTATGCGTAGTTCCCCACGGCCCGGTGGGCCTCATCCAGTACTATCGTTGAAGTCTTGTCGAGCCTGATTTTCCCCTCGGTGAGCTCATTCAGAATGAGCTGGGGTGTTGCGATCAGGAGTTTTGGAATAGAACCCTCCCTCGCTGTCGGAGGAAGCTCACCCGTCCACAAGCCCACGCTACTCTCGTCCAGTTTCAGAACGCGAATCATGAGTTCATGGTGTTGCTGACATAGAGGTTTCGTTGGCGCCAATATCATGACCGAAGCTCCTGGATCCTCCTTGAGGCGCTCTGCTACAATGAGAGCGGCCACGATCGTTTTTCCCAGACCAGTCGGCAAGGCGACCAGCGCGTTGGTGTTTAGTGCTGAGCGAGCCAGTTCAACTTGATAATCTCTCCATTCCACGCTGCTGCCCCTGATCAGCGGGTGTTCTAGGTATGAGCCCCTCTTGGTGAAGGGCCCGCCGGCCACGCTCATCTATCCTATTCACTTTTCCTCCAGAAGGGCCAGTATCTCTCTGATGCACGAGACCAGGCTCTTGATCTCATTGGGGTCCTTGGCTTCCTTGAGAGCACCAACCATTAGAGAGAGTTTCTCCTTCAGTATATCGTTCAGTTCATCAGTTGAGCCTCCTTCTTTCGGCCGATGTTCGGGTGCTGTCCGCTTGTCGGCGGTCTTGCGGTCTGGGGAGTAGCCGCAGGACGCGCAGAGCACCTTCCCGTCCTTCAACTTGAAGAGAGGTGAACCGCAGTCCGGACAAGACTTGGATAGCATTGTGGCACCTGCAGATAGCAGCTTCGCCATTTTGCGCACACCTTCATCCGACATTATCCTTTAATAATGGAACAAGAGTCGAACCATATAAATTTCGGGGGTAGGACCGATGACGACGGCGAAGCAAAGGAGACTGCAGAACGAGCAGGAGATCCTAAAAGTCGTTGAGTCGATCAAGGTTGTGCAGGCAGACCTGACCACACCCAAGAATGTGAAGAAGCTCGTGAAGGAAACGATCGACCGACTGAACAGGGTAGACCTCTCACCGGGGATAAAGGCGGCCTCGGCGATACAGCTGTTAGAGGAAGCGAACCAAGACTCGAACCTGTCCATGCTGTCGAGAACCAGAATCTGGAACGCCCTCACCAAGCTGGAAACCATTAAAGACTGATCCCGGTTTGTCCTATCCGGTTGCGAGGGTGGCCGAGCTAGGAAAAGGCGCGAGACTTAAGATCTCGTGGCGAAGGCCTACCCGGGTTCGAGAGGGTTTCGAAAATCCCGGCCCTCGCACCAATTCCGTTGTGGAATTTATCAGGTCGAAGGTTAAAATATCGGAAGCTCGTAACTGGCCCCGGGGCCCGTGGCCTAGTCAGGATTAAGGCGGCAGAGCTGAGCGCTGATCCTCCTAAGTTGCAAATCCTGGGTTCAAATCCCAGCGGGCCCGCTCAGCAATCCACACCACTTGGAAGCGGGCGGCACAGAGGAGAGCCAACGGTTTTATACACTAAGGAACTCGGCTATGAAGTCATAGGTTTGGAAGAAGAGAGGACGGAGATTCAGATAGAAGGAGTTCTTCGGGGCAATGATGTGTTCGTCGCCAACCCCGAACAGACGAAATGGTTGACTGAGAGGGGATTCGGTGTGAGCGACGAGCAACTTCGCCTTTCGCTCCCTGAATCGTTGTTCTTGATTGAAGCCAAGCGGCTTACCCTGCTATCAGGGAAAGGGATCACCTACACCTTCGAGAACCTAGCAAGGAAGGCAAACAAGCTCGACAGGAATTCGTGGTACAAGTACTTGGTGTTGAGAGACCTCCGCACGAGGGGTTACATAACTAGGGAAGGGTATGGAATTGGGATAGACTTCAATGTGTATGAGAAGGGGGAGTACCCGCAAGAGGCGCCCAAGTTCCTCGTCGTCGGTCTTTGCGAGGGAGCGCCAACCCCCTTCGAAAAACTGGTTGAGATACTGAAGAAGGCCCAGTCCAACAGAAAGACGCTCATACTGGCCGTGATAGATAGGAGGAACGAGATCGTTTACTATTCGATATCGAGGTCGCTGGCGTGATGAACGCAAGTGTCCTGTTCAGGATAGTCCGACCGGCCGACGTGTTCCTGATGGGAATCGGCGTCATTGTGGGATATGTCGTCTCCACAGGAACGCTGTTGATCTCTACCGAGCTGCTGGCAGGGGCGGTATCGTGTGGCCTTTACACTGCCTTCGCGATGGTCACCAATGACATAATCGACATAGAGGCGGATAAGGTGAACGAACCCAACCGACCCATACCATTGGGGAAGCTGAGCCCAAAGGAGGCGCTGACTTACTCGTTTGCCCTGCTCGCACTGGGTGTGGTGACGGCCAGCCTCACTGGGAACATTTGGTTCCTTTCTGTCCCCCAAGTCGTCGCCCTAGCTAGCGTGGTCTACAATCTGTACCTCAAAAAGATCGGATTCCTAGGGAACATCCTAGTCAGCTCTTTGGTTGCGTCGTCATTCATAGGAGGTGGACTGATAGCGGTTGGCCATATCGAAACCTACCTCATGCTCTTTGCACTCATGGCGTTCATAGGTAATCTGGGACGAGAAGTTCACAAAGGAATAGCAGATGTGGAAGGAGATAGAAGTAAGGGAGTTATGACCATCGCCGTGGCCTACGGCGTCCAGAAGGCGAAATGGCTGTCTGTGTCTCTATACACCACGGCCGTCTTGTTGGCCTTGATCCCGGTCGCATTGGGAATCACGAACAGGTACTATCCTTATGCAATCGCAGTCGTGGCCGTCCTCCTCATGGCATCCTCGGTGAGGGTGCTGAAGATGCAAAAATCAGAAGATCTGAGGAGGGAGAAAAACCTAGTCAGGGTGTGGATGTTGTTCGCCTTGCTGGCGTTTGTGATAGGTGCTCTGAGGCTTTGAGGATCAGCAAGCGGGCAGTGCAGCCACTCAAAGGGTTCAGGGAACTGTCCCCGGAAGATTTTGTGAAGAAGAAGAAGATCGTCGAGAGAAGCAGGGAACTCTTCCGGTTGTACGGCTACGAAGAGGTTGAGATTCCTACAGTGGAACCCTCCGCGCTGATAGAACTGAAGTCAGGCGAGGAGATACGACACCGCATGTTCAGGTTTAAAGATCTTGGGGGCAGAGGTGTCGTTCTCAGGCCAGAAGGCACTCCTTCAGTAGCCAGATACGTTGTCACCAAACTCAAAGGCAAGCCGCTCCCGGTAAGACTGTCATATGTGGCTAACATGTTCAGATACGACGAGCCCCAGAGAGGGAGGTTCAGGGAGTTCACACATGTTGGGTTTGAACTCTTCGGCTCCAGCAACCCGCTTGCGGACATGGAAATACTGGAGATCACCTCGGTGCTGCTCTCCGGTCTTGGGTTCGTCGACTTCGAAGCGAAGATAGGTGACCAAGGAACACTCAGGGCAGTGCTGGCGAAGTTCGGCATCAGAGGCTCGCTACAAGATCGCCTGCTTGGCATGATTGACAGGAACGAAGAGAAAGAGATCTCCAGAGCGTTGCGAAAGGGGCGTCCAGGGCTTGCGAAGCTGATGAAGGAGCTGACTAGCGTAAGAGAAAACGATGTCGAGAAGGCCTTTGATAAGGCGGACAACTTAGTCAGGGGAATCCCAGAGGCGGTACAGAGCCTAGCGCGATTCCGCGAGTTAGTGAATTATGCCAACGCGGTGACTGGCGGAAAGGTCATGGTGGACTTTGGATTCGCCAGAGGGATCGAATACTACACTGGAATGGTATTCGAAGTGTACGTGAAGGGTCTGAATGTCGCAGTGGCAGGCGGCGGCAGATACGACGACTTGTGTTCTCTATTCGGGGCGGACATCCCCGCCGTGGGGGTTGCGGTTGGTGTGGACAGACTATCTCTAGGGGATGAGTTCCCCAAGATCGAGCTCAGCCCACCCGTCGCTATCGTACTCCTCTTAGATCAGGGACTCATCGAGTACGGAGCCAGTGTTGCGAGAGAACTCAGGAGCAATGGGGTTCCAACCCTATTCGACCTGTCGACAGGGTCTCTTTCCTCCAGACTGGAGAAAGCGGCGAAAAGGCAGAGTAGGTTCGCAGTCCTGATCGGACAGAGAGAGACGAAGGACAGAACTGTGACCGTAAAGGATTTGGCGACAGGAATGCAGCAACTCCTACCATTCGATGGTGTTTCACAATTCGTTCGCCAAGAGCTCTCCTCCGTGCGTCCAAGAAAGGGTAGCGGGCCCGGAGGGATTTGAACCCACGGTCTCCGGCTTAGAAAGCTTACGCATTGACTTCGACGCCTTATCCTAACTAGGCTACGGGCCCAAACAGGCTCGTTCCCATTGGGACAATAAGCTTTCTGCTAGACGGTTGTCACTCCAAGTAGAAGGACGGCCTAAGAGGTTCGGCCAGCTTCGCCTTCTTGCCTGGGTCGAGAACCTCCGGATCCTCCTCAAATACCTTGACCTCTTTGAGACCGAACTCACCAGATAGGAACCAAGTGTTGTTCCTGAGAATGCTGGGCTCGTCCACCGCATTCAAGCGTGATAGCAGGTCCGCGACGGTTCCCTCCTTGGTTTTGTCTACCACCTTCGCCAGCATCTTCTGTATGACAGGGATCTCTTTACCGAGTCCCTGTGCACGTAGTTCTGCTGTGATTGAGCCGAGTATTTGCTGTGCCGTCTCTCCGCGAGCTAGTCGCTCCAGACAAGACACGAACGTCTTCCGTTTCCAGCTCGAGGCCACATAGAGGTAGGCCTTGGTCGGTCGAATTGGGAGCACTTTCAGGACATTCTGTAGGTCTTCGATTAAGCCGGTCAGATACTCTTCCTCCGCCTCGGCCGGCTTGTCCTCTGGGAACTCGTTGAGTGCTGGCCATGGCGAATCAACCACGAGATCATTCATTCCCAATGCCTGCCACATTTCCTCGGCCGTGTGCGGAGCGAAGGGAGCGATCAACTCGGCCCAACAAGCCAGAACTCTCGAGAGAGTGCCTTTGCTGGGAGATCGTTGCCGCCTCATGTACCACCTGATATCCGATCGCATCCCGTAGAAGGCCTCAACCGCGGCTCTCCGCAACTGATGCGCCTCTAGGAAGGCCGAGGTACTCTTCACTCTCTTGCCCACATTCGAGAGTAGCCATCTCTCGATGGTCGAATCCTCTGTTGGACCGGACCGTAATCTCCTGTGATCTTCCTGGACATCGAATAGTGAGTTTAGCAGTTGAATGCACGCTATCGCATTCTCCTTCTTCCAGTCCGGGTCATCAAGGTCGTCAGCGGCCAAAAGCCCTGTCAGCCTAGTCGCGTCCGCGCCGTACTCTTCGATCGCCTTTGAGAGGGAGACGAAGATTCCTTTGGATTTGTGCATGGCCTCCCCCTCGATTCTCATGAACCCATTCACCGTGATGCCCTCTGGCCAATACCTCTCCGGGAAGACGGCAGTGTGGTGAAAGATGAAGAAAGAAAGATGGTTCGCGACCAGATCCTTTCCAGATCCTCGCAAATCCACCGGGTACCAGTATTCGAAGTCCCTCTTAACCTCACGTAGTGTTTCCACCGGGACTTTAGTTGAGGTCGAGACTACAGCTTCTTCACCCTTCCCGAGCATGACATAGTCGAAAAACTCAGGTAAGAGATTCTCCGCAGCAAGTCGCCCGGAGTTGACAAACTTCGCGACGATGTAGTAAGCCATGTAGATAGTCGAGTCGCTTAGCGTTTCGACCATGTAGTCTGGATCCCAAGGTAGTCTCGTGCCGAGGCCCGAAGTTCGAACAAAGGCCCAGTCATCATACCAATCGATAAACCACTCCAAGTTCTTCCTGACCTCCTCTGGATGAATCGACATGTGTGTTAGAGCGCGTTTTGCTTTCTCCTTCCACCGAGGGTCAGAGTATGCTAGGAGGTACTGATCTGTCAGTATCTTGACATAACACCTTGTCCCACACCGACATATCACGGGGGACGGTAACTCCAGCATCTCGTCGCCTCGCCCGAGATCCTTCAGAAGCTGCGCGGCCTGTTCCTTGGCTTGCCTGACTGGTAGCCCCGACAGGGGACCCGTGTTCTGTAGGGTGACGCCGTGGAGGAACTCTTCTCGGTACACCTCGGCAGTGGCCTGTTCAAGCTTCCTGTCCTGCTGATCTGCTATTTCCATCCGCTTCACGACCACCTCAGAGGGGTTCGTGCCGTATCGTTTGGTCGTAATGATTGAAATTGACTGGATCTTGGTGATGTCGTCCGTGCTCAGGCCGTAACGCTTCGCTACCTGAGACGCGACCTTTTTCAGATCCTCAAGTGCTACGTGATCATAGGGAGCGTGTGCAGGGACACTGTATACAACCCCAGTCCCAAGCTTGGGATCAACAAAGCCAGCGGGGAGTACAAGCACCCCTCTGTTTGCGAGGGGCGCATCTGCAGTCTTTCCGATCAGGACTTCTCCCCTGAATGAACTCAATATCGTAACTTTTCTTCCCAGTTCGGAGAGCTTCCTCGCCGCGTCCTCGCTCACCACCCACTTCTCCCCGTCTACCTCAGCCGACACGTAGGTGGCATCGGGATTCAACCACACGTTCGTCACACCAAAGACTGTCTCCGGCCTGAAAGTCGCAGCCACTAGGTGGCCGTAGTCCTTGACCTCGAACTTGATCAAACTGAACGTGGTCGGGAAAACACCTTCACCTTCTAGCCTGTCGTGATCTCCGGTAGCGCTCTTGTCCTTCGGGCACCAGACGACCGGATGCTTACCGCGTTTGATGTATCCGTTGTCCCTGAGCCTAAGGTACTGCCACTCCACGTACTTGCTGAAGCACTTGTCATCGCTCGAAGTGTGAAACTCTCTCCGCCAGTCTATCCCGGCCCCCAGCTGTTTGACCGCTTCCTTGTTGCGCTGCGTGTAGTAGCGAGCCATGATCAGAGGATCCTTGAAAGTCTTCACCACCTCTTCGGGAACTCCGTCCATATCCCTCAGTATGCGGATCGTGAACTCATCTCCCTGACGTATCCTCTCGGATATGCCTGCTATGGTTACGCCGGTCCAGTGCCAAGCGAACGGGAACAGTACGTTGTACCCCTTCGCCCTGAAATATCGGGCCAAGACGTCCAATCTAGTCAGCGTATAGGCTGTGCCGACGTGGACGGGACCGCTCATGTAGGGGAAGGGGAACGTCACAAAGTACTTCGGTTTGGAAGGATCTGTGTCCGCTTCGTATGCCCTAGCCTTTTCCCACTGATCCTGCCATTTTCGATCCTGCACTCTTGGCGTCCTGGAATTCATGATTCCTTGGGTTGGCTTTGTGGCGTGAGTAATAAGCGTAAGACCCCCTCTTTCAGTCTGTTTATTTCAGTGCCGCGAGACACACCGCCCTTTCCGAACTTGTCGCGCCCCCCGCCTCCCCCTCTGAAGGTCTTTCCTATGGATTTCGCCACCTCTCCAGCAGCCAATCCCGAGTTTGGTTTCGCTTTCTCGCCGTATATCAGAACAAACTCTGGAAACTCGCCGGCCGAAGACACCATAATCGAAATCACGTCCGGCTTGGAGGAGAGCAGCTCCCTCGAGATGGCGATGAGATCATTCACAGGGCGAGATCTGTCCTCGTAGAAGCTCACCTTCATCCCCCCGACGGTCTCTATTGACCCCTCAAGCTTCTCCGCCAGCTGTCTTGCCTCCGACTGCTTTACGAGCTCTAGCTCCTTCCTTGCGGTCTGGAGATCCTCCAGCATCCGTCTCGTCGTCTCCACAACCTGTGTCCGATCAGTTCTCATGAGTTCGGCGATCTGCTTTGTCGAATTCTCCTCCTCCTGGAATCTGTTGAGCGACGACAGACCCGTGGTGAACGAAAGCCGCACCACTCCATCTTGGATCTTGTCGACCTTCACGACCTTGATCATGCCAATCTGGCCCGTGTTGTTCACGTGGAGTCCACCACAGGCCTCCACTTCATACCCCTCAACGGACACTATGCGCAGCGTCTTTGATGGAACAACTCCCCCCTGATAGATCCTGAAACCGTACTTGCCTTCCGCCTCTGTCCTACCGAGGAATTCAATCTTGACAGGGACGGCCTTCATGACCAACCTGTTCGCCAGTTCCTCTATCTTCCCGATCTCCTCGTCCGTCAGGGCGTCGTAGTGGGTCACATCCAACCGCGACTCTTGGACCCCTTTCTGAGCACCGTGTTGCCACAGGTGACTACCGAGCGTCATCCTAGCGGCCCAGTTCACGATGTGGGTGCCGGTGTGCGCCCTTCTCAGGGCCATCCTTCTATCCTCGTCAACCTCGAGCGTCACTTTTGTGCCCACTCTCGGCAACGAACCTACGACCTTGTGAACGATTATCCCGTTCTGACTCTCCACTGCTATTACCTTGATCTCCGTCGCACCGTATCTGACCTTGCCGGAGTCAGAGGGTTGTCCACCGCCCTCCGGGTAGAATATCGTCTTGTCAAATACAACCCCGTCCGGCTTGATGGTCGCCAGCACGACACCCTCCGACTTCAGTAGCTCAGGATCCTCGTAGTATATCTTCTGGGTCTGAGGGAGCTTCTCTAGGCCTGGGACCGTGACTTCCGGGCGGGCGGGAGCCTGCAGCTGCTTCGTGTGCCGAGCAGCCACTAGGCTGTAAAAGTCGGGCGGGGCGGATACCTTCGCCCCAGTCGTTTCTAGTATGTCTGACACCTCCTCGGGAGTGATGCCCTGAGAGTCATAGAGCTGGATCAGGCGGTCGGATTGGAAGGCCGTCGAACCCTCCTCGCGCTGAGTTTTCTTAATCAGTTCTACTGAGCGCTCATAGTTTCTCGTATACTTCTGTAATTCAACAGACGCCACCTTCAGGATCTCTGACTTCTGCTCGCCTAAGTGTGGGAACTGAGCAGACCAATAGTCAACCTGCATAGAAACGACCTCAGGGAGTAAGTCAAGCAAGCCCAGTGATCTCATCGTCCTTGCGGACCGTCTGAAGAGAAGGCGCGCCAAATAGCCCACGCCAACATTGGACGGAACAACACCTTCGGACAGAATGAAGATGAGGCTCTTGGTGTGATCCGCTATCCTGAAGATCCGCTCAAGTGGACCGATTCTGTCCTCCAGTGCCTTAGGCGTGAGCCCCAGCTTCGACGAGACAACCGACCTGAGGGACGGGAGATCGGCGTGGTTGCTGCCTATTCCTGACAGAGCCTCGACATATCTGCGGTCGAACGTCTCGTCTATGTCAACATGCGCCTCCTTCGACAGGAAGCGCACGACCTTGGGGTGCACAACGAACATCGGACTCGGAGATCCCGAAACCACCCAAAGCATGCGCTCGATTCCGTATCCGGTATCCACGGTTCGTATCGGAGACTCCGACAACTTGCCCTCTTCGGATGTCTTGAACCGCATGAACACTAGAGTGGCTACCTCCAGCCCGCCAGTCATCACCTCAAAGCAAGGACCTGCGTTCCCACCCCCGAACCACGCCGACTCCTTGTAAATCACATCTTCGCCCGGTATCCCCATTGCCTTGCTGAAGAACTCGTGACACAAGCTAACGGTCTCTTCCTTCCAGTACACTTCCTTCTCCTCGGAGTTGAACGCGTGATGCCCCCCCATCTCGAATATGCTCATGTGCCTTCCGAAGGTGAGTCCGACATTGTCAAGATCGACGAGACGGATGCACGGTTGAGAGACCACCAAAGGATTCGCCGGAGGAGGTATCATTCCGTCCGTCACGTAAGGCTGGAAGTCAACTATGCTCGCGTCGGTTAGGTACAGGTCGTTCCTCCACCTAGATACCACAGGGTAAGGAGACACGACAGTGTGACCCTTGTGTTTGAAGAACGAGAGAAACCTATCGCGGGATTCATTCAGATCGCTCGTCTTTTTCCCCGTAGGCTTGCCGATGAAGGAGTAGGGGACCAGCGGGCTTTCGCCACATTGTCCTTTGAAATCCTGGTGGACCCAATAGAAATCCCCGTCGACCTCGCTCTTCTTTCTCATATATCCCAGCGATTTGAAGACCTTGAGCGAGTACTCCTCGGGAGGGAAGGACTGCATTCAAGAAGGAGCGGGCGCTTGTCTTTAAAACGATTATGTCACCAGCATAGATCATCACCGAGAAAAAGCAAATAAAGGACAAGGGACACCGGAGGAAGGAGGCCTGGTAGCTCAGCCTGTCGGGTGGGCTAAGGAGAGCGTTCGACGTTTAGGACGAAGCTGAAGACCGAATTGTCGCAGGTTCAAATCCTGCCCAGGCCACCACGCTGACTCCACACTGGTCGCTATGCACACGACCAAGCGATGTGAACTGGAACCACAACCCGAGAGAGGGGGTGAAGGTTAAATAAAATGCCAGAGCAACACAAAGGTCGTGCGGCAGTAATCTAGCCTGGTCTAGGATCCGACCCTGCCAAACCTGATGGTGCGGTACGGTCGTCACGGGGGTTCAAAATAGCTGGGCTATGAAAATCCCCCCTGCCGCACTCTCAACGCTATTCCCTACGAGATGGATTGACGATGACAAATGCGAAGACCGAATCTCGCCTCTCTTCCACATTGACAATCTCTAACTCCCTAGCTGGAGAAATCTCGTAGCCCTTGACTTCACCAAAACTCGTGGCGAGGGATAGCAACCGTTTGTCCATATCAGGGGTGATGTTGCCAGAGACAGCTAACGTGATCTTTGTACTCCCGTCTGTAACAACCAGCTTCAGTTTGACATCATATCCTACGACCAGCCTCTTCCCAGCAGACACCTTCTCCTTCATCGGAGCTTCGATACGCCCTAGGACCATCCTCTTTATCTCCTCATCTGAAGACAGCAAGTCGGCTCTCAGACTCGAGAATGGACGATTGGCTTGAACATCGTCAAGGGGATCCTTCTCCCCGGCTTGGTAGAACCGAAGTCTGATGTGTTTTATTGAACCTGGCGCCTTGGCCACCAAATCTTTCACCATGCCCGTAGCATTCCCAGGCTTACCGTAAGACATGTAGATAGTATAGGCGTACATTTCATCCGTATTGAAGCCAGATAACGATAGACACGCCTTCGACGTGTTTTCCCCCCAATACTTCCTTTCCAAGCGAGTTGCCTCTTGAGGCGCCTCCTCGATGCCCCGATCTTGTTGCCACACGTCGCGCAGTATCATTTTGCTCCGCTCACCTCACCCCCAATCCCTCCAGAATCTGTCAATGACCTCCTGATGGGACTTCTTAAAACTGCCAATCTCGATTATGAATCCCTCTCGGCTTCCATCGTTCGCCAATTCTAAGGTATTGTATGTCTCCTCCGGGAGACCCTCCTCCTCAAGAGGATATAGCTTGGTTCTGAACCCGAAGTGTTCTTCCATCAAATCCGCGATTTGTTGGAGACCCTGCCTGTTGTTTGAGAAGAACCGGACTCTGAGGCCTTCGCGGTCGGGATAGTATCCTATCGATCCGTCTCCGCTCATAAACCCCTTCAGATAAGCCCTGGCGGCAGCTCGATCCATATATGCAACGGGCACCGTCCAGTAGTCGTCTCCACGCTTGTTAGTGTATTTCATGATGTCTTCGACTGCTTTCTTACTACCCTTGATCATCTCAAAGAAGTGTTCTCTATCCTTTTTCTGATACTTGCCAGGAGGCAAACCATATGTATCAACCATACAATCCTTGAAAAGGTCCAACAATTCATCTGACTTGCTACCGAACCTCACATAGTAATGCCCTCGTTCTCGGTCGTTCATCAAACTTCCATCACTCACTACGAGACTCAGCAGGATCGCTTTGCTCTCGCTTAGAATTTCCCTAGCGCCCTCCTCGGTCACTTCCAACAGCATCCCCTTGTCAAGCATTAGAAGGGCCCGGTCGTCCCCGAGTAGGTCAACCCCGAAATAGGTTCCCAGCAACTCTCCATTCGCCCTGAGCTCAATTCCGTCTTCTCCTCCCCAGAGTTCATACGAGCCGTATGATGCGAGAGAGACCCCCGGTCCTCCACACCCCTCTTTCTCTCTAGTCCACTCAGGCGTTCCTTGGTCAAACCGCTGATCCACTTGATCCTCGTGCTTTCCTGATCCCATCAGGTTACCTTGCCCTCAAGCCTCGCCTTCTGCTGGAGGAGATTGTGGAGTGACAGCCTGTGAACATCATACATGATGTCGTAAGGTCTGGCACCCTTGCACACATCACATTCACAGCCAACGTATTTGAGATCTGGGTATGTCACAGACCTTGCTTTCACTCCAGTGTCATACAGTCCTCTCTTTGCGTTCAGGTACCAAGATAGGGTAATGTAGCCCGCCTCCTTCACCCGCCAGATCCGGTGCGAGCACCCATAGAAGATGAACTCTGGCTTCGCGCCTGCCTTCTTGAAGGTGTAGAGGGCGGTCGTGAGCGGGCCGTCCAGTAGATCTTGTGCGATGAGTTCTCTTACGGGCATGGCGAAGGACGAATAGCCCATCTGGGCGAGTTTCTCGATGGACCAACTCACCTGTTTGGAAATCGCACCCTTGATTAGTCCCAACATAGGGATCTCAAGATCGAGAAAGGCTCCCGCATACCTCACGAGACGGACCGTCTGGGACCACGAGCGATAGAGCGGGTCGTCGATGTAGGTGTAGTTGTCCGGGATCATTGCCACGTCCGGCCTGAGATCCGCTATTGCCTTGAGGTAGTCCTCGGGCTTCAGCTTGTCAATGACCTCGTCCGGCATTACCGTGGACAGCACTATCTTACCTCCGTAACCCAAGAAGTCGTGGAGGCCCTTCTCGGAGGCAGCTCTCAGAGCCCCCTTGTTCAGCATCAGTTCGCCAAGCCTGACACATATTGCCGGAAGCGGGAACGCATCCCAGAACCAAGATCTACGGTCTAACGTGCTGATGATCGGCGTGAACCGCGGGAGGCCCGCCCTTGCCATGCTTTTCGTCTTGACCTCGGGAGGTGGTTCCGGCTCCGGTCTCACCCCCTTGCCGACTACACAGTAGGCCCTCAGCCTACAGAACGTGTTGGGATAGGTTATCCCCGTATAGGACGTTCCCCTTATGCATCGGTCGACAAGGCAAATCCTCGTAATACAGCCAGGACAGAGAACCCGATAGTAGGGGCAAGCGTAACAGCTCGCGCCGCATTTGCCCTTCTTCTCTGATTCCAACCAAGATGACATTGCTCTTGAGATAAAAAGGGCACACTTCTTGCGATGAGGATTCGTAACACCCAGAGATGCGACTGACCCCCCTCGAAAGCTCTTCCCTATTGAAGCCGAAGCGGGTCGAGTCGTGGGGATGTCCTGCTTCCAACTCGAGAACGGCTCGGTTAGTTGCGCTACCCGAAAGAGTTATTCATACAGTCTACAGTAATCTATGAGAAATGAAGGCCGCCGACGTCAGGTCGATTATGTCGTCGCCCGTCGTCACCGTCCTTTTCAATGAGCCCGTGAAAGTGGCCGTCAGCAAGATGATCGAGCACCAAGTTGGGGCAGTAGTGGTCATGAGTGGGGGGCTTCCCGTTGGCATGATAACCGAAAGAGACTTGCTCAAGATCATCGCCGAGGGCCGGGACCCGAACAAGATACTGACCTCCGAGGTCATGAGCAAACCATTGGTTACAGTAGGTCCCGATGCCCCCGTCACTCAAGTGATTGCATTGATGAAGGAGAAAGCCATTCGGAGGATCCCGATCGTGAAGGAGAACAAGCTAATCGGCATAGTGACTGAAAAAGAGATAATCCGGAACCTGCTGTAAGCCCACTTTTCACATTCTTTCTACTCGTCGACCTGGCCAGCCAAGGAGCGTCTTACTCAGTCAGGTCAGTGGCACCAGGTCACATCCGGCTACAGGAAGGACATTGCAGCGAACGCGACGAAAGGTACCGTGAAATTGTCGAAGGGTTGCAGCGGACCGACGGTCAGCAGCTCCACCACCGTGCCAACAAGAGACCCGACCAACGCCGTCGTTAGGATGCGACTAAGTGGAACCGCAACATAAAGCGTCGACGATATGAGCAAAGCAAGCGATGCACCCAAGAAGCCAGCAAGAAACATCAACATTGAACCCTCGATCGATTTCTGCGAGAAGGAGTACTTGTGCCTGTTCTTGATGAATGGCGCGAACATCGACGCGGCACCATCCCCCCACGCCATTATCATGACTGACGTCATTATCAGGTCTCTTCTGCTCCATCCGACCAAGATCAGAACCCCTATGGAGATTATGTAGTACAGGGGGCCATAGGCATGCGCTCCGGTGTGTTCTCTCTCATCAACCATGGCCGTAGAGATGAACGACTTCTTGGCGAACGCCAGAGCCAAACCCACCACCAATCCCAAGCCCACCGGGATCATGAACGGGTAGTACCACTCCGAGGTCAGAGGCAGCACCAGCACCGAGGCACCTGCGAAGAGGTGTATGATGTGTCTCGTGAACGTCGACTTGAGCGAGAGCTTTCGCCTAGCGATCTCAGCTACTATGAGGAGTGCGAGCACGTAAACGTAGACAGCCAGCACGATACCGATCGCGTTGAAGTCAAGATCCATCGGATGATGCCCTTTCTGATAACCGCATAAAAGCCTTGCAATTGTGGCCGCCAGCGATGATGACAGCTGTCTTCGTGTTACAAAGCTTTTAGAGGGGCCGCTTTACGGGAGCTCGTGCGATTTGGGGGCTCCATTGACAAGATTGCTCTCTTAGGGGGAACTGGCAAACTGGGCAGGGGCTTGGCCCTGAGATGGTGCTCCAAGAGGCAGGTCATAATCGGCTCAAGATTCAGACCCAAGGCGGAAGCAGCCACTGAAGAGGTTCGCCAGCTGGTCCGGGAGAAGCGATATGCTGACAACATACGAGGCATGCTGAACAGAGAGGCCGCCAAGGAGGCGGATCTTGTAATCTTCTGTGTGGGGCTCGGTCCCGCGCTGAGACTCGCAACCCGCATACGAGGAGCCCTGAAGGACAAGCTGGTGTTGTCCCCGATAGTGTCCATGGGTCACAGAGGGAACCTCCGCACCCCAAAGCTGAACCCCCCGAACAGCGCGGCTGTCAAACTGGCGAAGGCTCTTGGTCAGAGATCCAATGTTGTGTCCGGCCTCCACACGATACCCGCCTTCATGCTCTATTCTCCCGATCCGCTTCACGACTACTCCGTAGTGATCTACGGGGAACAGCCGGCCAAGGGAATCGTCATGCGTTTGGTGAACGAAATAGATGGCCTCCACTCGCTGGACGGTGGACCGCTGGAGATGTCATTCCTCTCCGAGTACGCCACCCCCCTTCTCCTGAACCTGAAGAAGCTCAACGAAAGTCGTGTCCATTCCGTTAGATACTACTGACACACAGGAGGAGGCAAACATAGGCAGGGCATTGTCCTTGCTTAATTAGCCGCCGGGAAATCACATTCTGGAATGGGCAGGACCATAAGGTGGGAGAAAGGAACAGTCGTCACTGTTGACCAAACGCGGCTCCCTCACCGCCTCAAAATCATCAGGTTACGAACCATGCCGCAGGTTCTAGAGGCAATAAAGGAAATGAGGATCAGAGGTGCCCCCATAATCGGAGTCGCATCCGCATACGCACTGGCTCTCGAAGCCTACAGAAACAGGCACATTCCAAGGGAGCAACTGATGCGACGGCTCAGGAAGGCCGGCGATTTGCTTCGGTCGAGCAGACCCACGGGTAGGGACATGCACAGAGCCGTTGAAAGGATCCTCTCCAAAGTTGCAGCTACGAGGGGGGATGTTTACGACGCGGCTCTTCTTGAGGCCCAATCCATAGCTAATGAGTATGAGAGAGCGGAACGACAACTTGTCAAAATCGGACAGAACCTGATCGAAGACGGCGACGTGATATTGACTCACTGCAACAGCGGACCACTCGCGACGGTGGCTTGGGGCACGGGGCTCGGCATACTGCTCCGCGCTTGGAAGTCAGGAAAGAGGATCTCCGTGATCGCCACGGAAACGAGGCCAATGCTACAGGGCGCTAGGCTAACCGCTTGGGAACTCAAGCACAACGGAGTCCCCTTCAGGCTGATAACGGATGGCATGGTCGGGTATGTGCTAGCGCGTGGCTTGGTGGACAAGATCCTAGTCGGAGCGGACAGGGTTTGGAAGGACGGTAGCGTCGCTAACAAGATAGGAACCCTGACTATCGCCACCCTTGCCAAGGAATACGGAATCCCGTTCTACGTAGCGGCACCCACGTCGACGTTCGACCTGAAGGGTGCTCCGAGCTACAGCGTCGTCGAGATGAGAGACTCTAGAGAGATCCTAGAGATCGGGCGAGAGAGGATCGCACCACCAGGGACGAAATGTCTGAACCCCGCCTTCGACATAACTCCGGCAAACCACGTTACAGCCATAGTAACGGAGCGCGGAGTGCTACGCCCTCCCTTCAGGCGGAGCATGAGCAGGGCCCTGTCGAGGCGAGGCCACACCGACCATGTAGCCTAAAACGAACACTAACAGAGTCACGGCCAGAAGGGCTGGAATGTACAGGTTCGAGCGGATCATGGCGTAAATGGTCCGATCCAAGTCGTCGACCGGGGACAGCGCCTGCAGCAAACCTGATCCTCTCAGTAGAGGAAACAGCGAGCCAGGGGGAGAGGTCCGCCAGTACAGTCCGTCATACTCAATGATGTACTGATTCACCGTGGAAACCGCCAGAGCCCAGTAGATCAGCTGTCCAAAGAAGGCCATAACAGCGAACCCAGTGGCTAGGAGAATTTTCCCGTCAATTCTCACCATTTCGACCCAGCGCCCGGCACAAACAGTATTTGAGGCGATAGTTAGTCCTATAGTGTGGAACAGAAGACGTGAGGAACAAAGCAGGGGATACGTAGACGCAGTCTCTTAGAAACGCAACTCCTTTAAGCGAACCCACCTTCCCCGAGGTTCAACTTGGGAGAACGACTTAGGACCATAGAGGGGTTCCAGGGCGCGGCCTTCGGCCTCGCAGACGGCATCATATGCATACTCGGTATGATAGTCGGTGTTGCGGTGGCCACCCGCGATGTGAAGTTCATTCTTATCGCAGGGATCACAGGCGGACTGGCCGATGCGCTTGGAAACTCATTTGGGTTCTACCTTTCGGAGTTGACCGAGAGGGGCGCTCAGATCTACCAGAAGTCTCAAGGGAAGGACGTTTCCGCCCATAGTATGAGAGAGGTTCTGGCAAGCGGGATACTTTCTTTCGCCGCCACCGTGTTCGCGCTCGTCATCCTCCTCACACCGTTCCTGTTGACCGATATGTGGACGGCTTTGGCCTCGTGCTGCGTTGAAGGGGCTGTGGTTCTCTTCTTGCTCGGTTTCTACGTGGGCAGACTCAGTAGTGAGAATCCCGTCAGAATGGGAATGAGATACGTTGCCCTTGGCGTGATAGGTGCGGTGCTATCCTTCGTGGTTGGCGACGTCCTAGAGATCCTAATCCTCAGCCTCTGACGTGCATCACCGAAGCGTCTTGAACTCCCAATCCTTGCCCTGCTTCGATATCTGCTCGAGAACTGCTGTTGCCTTGTCGTTCTCAAGGGCAAGAAACAGCCTCGCGACGTGTTTGCAGAACCTCCTGTCTTTTGACTCCCGGGTCCAATCAGGGCAGTCGTGCGCGACCGTCTTGTGATCCAAGTCGACGACGACCTGATATTCCTTGATCCTAGAGGTGATTCTGTGCCCAGATTTCTCCAAGATCTGCACCTCCTTGTCCTCTATTGTTCTAGCTCGCTCTAGCCTGGCCCTGTCCGTGAACTTCAGCAGATGTGATTCGAGCGAGCCCGTCGGCTCGGTGACCACTCCGAGTGGGAGCTTATGCATCGTCGCCTTGGATGGGGAGCCAAGTGGGTGATCGGTAAGCCACTTCTGCACGTGCTTCAGCGCCTTGGCCTGCGACTCAGTGAGCGCACCCAACATGTCCAGAACCTGCAGACAGTTCTCCACCGCGTAGCCGTGGTAGTGATTGTTGAAGAACCCGTAGACATGCTCGCTGCTCCCTTCCGCCTCTTTGATCTTCGGGACCCAAGTCTTCAACTCGTCCAGTGTGTACCTGTAGTCGTACCAAGGACGTCTACCGTGCCCGTGCCATCTGAAGTAGGAGAGATCAGAGGTTATCTTCAGGTCAGGAGGGAGAAGTGGCTCGTCAACGACAGTGTAGGCCACATTGTAGTTCGAGAGCAGCTGCCACGTCTCGGCCCTGAGCCAAGACAAGTGCCGGAACTCAACCGCGAACCTCAGATCTTTCGGAAGTAGCCCCAAGAAGTTCTCTAGGGTTTTAGAGTCAAACTTGAGGCTTGGTGGGAGTTGGACCAAAATGCATGCAATCTTACCGGAAGAGGAGAGCGGTTCCACCAACTGGAGGAACCTGTAGAGGTCATCTTCGATTCCTTCCTTAGCCCCCAGTACCTTGTTGTGCGTGATAACCTTTGGCAACTTCGCAGCAAAAGTGAACCCAGCTGGACTGTATCGGCCCAGACCGATGATTGTGCCCTTTGAGGGATAGGCGTAGAAGGTCGAATCGATCTCGGCCGTACTGAATATAGTGGAGTACTTGGAGAGCTTGCGCTCCTTCTCGTCACTGTAGACTGGACCCACCCACTCCTCATAACTCCATCCTGAAGTCCCCAGCCTCAGATCCTTCATACCCGGATGACCGATCAGTCTTAACTCGTCAGGTGATAAAGGGTTTCACACAACTTGCGTGAGATGTTCGTTGGGGCCGGCGGATGGGCATACTTCCGGGGGCCCTGGCGAGGTAACTTAGAGGCCTATGCAAGAGCCTTCAACTTCGTGGAAGTCAATTCCACTTTCTACTCATACCCCGACGCTCGACTGGTAAGATCATGGAGAAAGAGGGTTCCCGAATCGTTTCAGTTTTCAGTGAGGAGTCACAGTGATCTCACGCACCGATATGGACTCCGGCCCGTCGACGAATCCTTCAACGTGTATTATAGAATGGTGGACATCTGCAACGCCCTTGATGCAAAGGTCCTACATCTGCTGACCCCTGCCCGGGCGAAGTTCGATGATCAGAGACTGCGCGGAATCGCCGAGTTCTTTTCTTCCGTCGACTTGGACAAGCCAAGAGTCGCCTGGGAGATAAGGGGGGAAAGGACATCGGATGAATGGGAGAAGCTAACCCGCATAATGCAGGATCGCAACATAGCGCACTGTGTCGACCTCTCAGTGGAACGTCCTAAGGTTCAGCCTGACATTCTTTACGCGCGACTCTTCGGGAAGGGAGTGCACAACTTGTACCAGTTCGACGACAATGAACTCCGTGAGGTCAATGCCGAGGCCGAGAAGCAACCCAAGAGATCATACCTCATATTTCATGGCGGGAGGATGTACGAGGACGCAGCCAGGCTCAAGACGTACCGAGAGACCGGCAAGTTCCCGAGAGCGCGAGGCCCGACCGGTGCAGAATCACTGATGAAGGTTCTAGGAGAGGATGCCGTCTTTCCAGCAACGAGGGCGGAGCTGGCCAAGAATCAGGGGTGGAAGGTCATAGACCTGACTGATGACGAGCGCACTCACGCTTCTCTTCTGTTAGGGA